>OHPR01000066.1_pt1 | contig 58108 bp, 58 predicted proteins | sample 1577761 | NCBI WGS metagenome assembly OHPR01 (sample SAMEA3879537, study PRJEB24766) | human gut metagenome | biome: human-associated habitat; feature: feces | place: USA | collected 1985/1987 | reverse complement strand
CGGGGACGGCGCATGGCGGCCACGCCGTATTTGCCCAGCCGACCGGTGCGCACAAACAGGTTCTGAAACGCCGGGTGCGCCGCGTCGTCGCGCTGGGAGGCCAGGGCGGGCTCCAGATAGCTGCACACCTCCATCATGCGCTCCATCCCGCTGTGATTTTTCAGCGTAAGACAGGCCAGGGCCGTTCCGTCCAGAGGGCTTACAAACAGGCGAAGCTCGCTTTCCACCTGAAAGCGTTCATGCGTAAGGACCGCCTGCGCCGTTTCAAAGCTGACCGACTGGGTCAGGCCGGGGTCTGCGGCGTTCCAGTAGGCGCCGCTTTGTGAATCGCGCAGGTAAAAGCGCATGCCGCTGGGCAAGCGGCAGCTTTCTGAGAAGCGGGTGAGCATCACGCCGTTCCGGCTCAAAAAGCCGCCGCCCTGCGCGTCGATCATCCAGGTGGTTCCGGCGCCGTGCAGAAGATGTGCGTCAATGGGAAAGCGCATGGGCTGCGCTGCCCGCCGAGCCGCGGCAGCAGAGGGAATCTCCTCGCGCGCCGTGCGCCGGAGCGGACGGCGGATCAGCCCACGGGCCCGATAGGACTTTTCTTCCAGCAGCAGGCGGTATGCCTGCGCACGAGGAAGGGAGGAGAACAGCTCCGCAATATAGCCATCCTCCAGAACGTTGCACACCGCCAGCAGAATCATCCCCTGATGATGCGCCATATGACTACGCACGATGCGCATGGGCTGACCCTCCGTGCGCGTGGGGGAAAAATCGGCGGCTTCAAACATGCCCAGCGGCCCCTCCATCCCCAGCGACATGAGGCGCAGCAGGTTTTGAAACGCGCCCTTCAGATCCACGGGCAGGGCCAGGAAGGTGGCATAGGGCGTGATCACATCGCAGCGCTGGTCCGGGTCCAGCGACAGGCGGGGCAGGCCGAAGGCCTTATAGAGATAGTACAGATTGGGGTCGAAGGCGTAATAGCCGCTTTCGCTCACGCCAAACACGCCACCGCGCCGGCAGCGCTTCTGAGCCTTGACAACGGCGCGATACACCCCGTCCAGCAGCGTGCCGGGCACCGCGGGCTGAAAGAGCAGCGGCATGAGGTATTCAAACATGGTTCCATTGTAGCTGATGAATGCCTGCGCACCACCGGGCACGCGCGTATAGAGCCTTCCCAGCCGGTACCAGTGCCGCACCGGCACCTGCCCCAGCATGATGGCGACAAAGCTGAGCAGCCGGGATTCGCTGGCCAGCAGGTCGTAATGACCGCCAGAGGGCGCGTCCTGAAGCGGATGCACGCCAATGCGGAACAGGTCCGCCTCAGCGTCATACAGGGCGTCAAAACGCATGCCCTCCGCCAGCGCGTCCATACGGGCGGCCAGGCTGTGATAGCATGCGCTGAGCTGGGGCAGCAGCACGCGCACATCCTGCGCACAGGTCAGCAGACAAGCCGCCAGGTTGCCGCTGTCCACCGAAGAAATGAACGGTGGCTCCAGCGGTTCCAGTGTGCGCGTATCATACCAGTTGTAAAGATGCCCTTGCCACTTTGGCAGCTTTTCGAGCGTAATGAGGGTTTCTTCCATGCGGCGGGCCATTTCGTCCGGCGCGAGCAGGCGCAGCCGTTCCGCCGCCGCCAGGGCACACAGGTACAGGCCGATGTTGGTGGGCGAGGTACGGTGCGACACGCCCTTGTTGGGCTCGATTTGCACATTGTCGGGCGGCAGGGCGTGGTCCGCATCGGTCATGGCCGTTTCAAAGAAGGTAAGCGTTCCCTTGGCCACGCGCGTGAGCACCTCGCGCATATACCCGGTTGGGCGCTGCGGCTGGCGCGCGGGCTGCTCCAGATAGGGCAGGGCGAAGGGAAAGGCGGCCCATAGCGCGCCCGCCAGCCCGGCCCATGTGCCGCCGGGCAGCAGCGATAGTCCCGCCACCGCCGCGCCTGTGAACATGCTCAAATAGAAAAACAGCATGGGCGGCTTGTCTGCCGGGCGGGACAGCTGGGCTGCCGTGGTCCACGCCAGCAGATGGCGTCGGCTGAACCACAGGCGGTACAGCGTGCGCACGATGGCGTCGGCTTGCATACCTGCCTCGCATGGCAATACGGCCAATCGCGTCAGAAGCGGCGGCAGGCCGCGCAGGCCCGCCGGAAGCACATAGGGCAGTTCGGGCAGCAGCAGTGCGGAAAGCAGAAGCCAGGGCCTGCCTGCGAACGCCGCGTAGGCGATCAGCAGAATCCGCAGGGGAGCGGCCAGGCTGCGCAGCAGATTGTGCCGGATTTTACGGCGGGCCAGCGCGTCCAGCGAGCGCCGGGACGGGCGCCATTGCGAAGGAAACAGCGGCAGCACATAGGGAAGCAGCTGCCAGTCGCCCCGCGTCCAGCGGTGGAGACGGTAAAGGAACCCCTTGAGGGTTTTGGGATTGCCGTCGTAGAGAACGATATCGCCGGCCATGGCACAGCCCGCCAGTTCGCCTTCCAGCAAATCATGGCTGAGCACGCAGCCGGGGATGATGTTGCGTTCGGTGGCGTCCAGAAAGGGCGCGGGATCGATGATGCCCTTGCCCATGAACGTACCCCGCCTGTAGAGATCCTGCGCAAGGTCGGGGGCGAGGGCGTTGTAGGGGTCTGCGCCACCGCGTCCGCCCAGCAGCAGGGATAGGCGGCTGCCCACCGTATGAGCGGCGATCTCCATGCGCGGCTGCAACACGCTTATGCCGCGCATGCGTCCCTGCACTTTCTCCCGCCGCTGCAGGGGATGGAGCATGCTGCCCACCAGCCTCAGCGCGCTGCCGGGGGGAAGGATGGTGTCGCTGTCAAGGGTGATTACGTAGCGGTATTGGCCTTTCAGGCTCTCCAGCGGCAGCGAGGCATAGGCGAAGGAATCCTCCACAGGCCGTCCGTCGATGAGCTTGAGCAGCGTTTCGAGACTGCCCCGCTTGCGTTCCCGGCTCATGTAGAGATGGTCGCGGGCGGAAAAGACGCGTTCGCGCTGCAGATAAAAAAATGGATGGCCGGTGTCCTCGCACAGGGCGCGTACAGCTGCGGATGCGGCGGCCACAATATCGCCGTCGCCGGAAAGCGTACCGGTCAGACTGTCCTGAAAATCCCCCAGAAGCAGAAAGTGCAGATGCGCGTCCGGGTTGGCCTGATGCAGCACTGAGAGGTGCTTCACCATGGAGATGGCGTGCTTGGCGTCCATGAGCATGGTAGGGCATACCACCAGCGTTTGCGTGGACGCATCCAGATGGTCCACCTGCATGCGGGGCACCATGCGTGGGCGCAGGCGCCTGAGCAAAATGACGGCCGCGGCCCGCTGTGCCGCGCTGAGGAACACGACTGCAAACAGCGGCCAGAGAACTGCCGGCAGGCCCAGCGCCCAGGCGGCTGCAAGCAGCAGGACCAGCACCGCCCAGCCCCCCAGCCGCAGAAGGGCCGCGGCATAGGTTCCGCTCCAGGGCAGGCGTGGCGCCTGCAAATAGCGCAGAAGCTGGCGCAGACCGTCGTCCAGCAGGTAATAGCCCACATGGCTGCGAACGCCTTCGTTGACGCCTTGGGCCAGCGACAGCGCCCCGGCGCATATGGACAGCTCCGGCCGGCCGGTGCGCCCGGCGATCAGGGAAACCTGTCCCCGGTAATAGGCCCGGCTTTCCTGGTCCATGGCGCTGTAAACACGATCAGCAGAAAGCGCAGCATGCACGGCGCTCAGCGATTCCAGCACCCGCTGCCAGGGCAACCGGCCGATGGCACGCAGCGAGGTAACGGCATTGCCGATCCACAGGCTGCTTTCCGCCTGATGGGCATGCTCCGCTTCCGCCAGACCATCGGCGGACAGGCCGTGGCGGTCGAAATAGCGGTCCAGCCACAGCGCGCGGCCGGCTTCTTCACCGGCACGAACCTGGGATAGCAGCTGCTCCAGAAAGGCGGATTCGTGCTCGTTGCGCTTGAACAGGCGCTGGGCCTGCCGCTCGTGCCCGTGTCGAAGCAGACGTTCCATCCGAACGGCGCTGAGGCGGGCCTGCTGCTCGTGCATGCACTGATTCGCCGAGAGGCAGACCAGTTCCAATAGCGTCAGCCTAAGGGCCAGGGGCAGACAGTCCGTCTCTTCAACGGTAAAGGGCGTCACGCTCTGCCAGGCGTCCACGGCCCGTTCCAGCCGCCCGCGGTCAAAAGCGGCAGCGCTGTGGCCCATCAACTCGCGGGCAAACAGGCACACCCTCGGCGTACCTGATGAACAACGGGGCAGACGCGGCGCGCCTTCCAGCGCAAGGCGCAGGGAAGCGATTTCCTCCTGCAGAAAACGCCCGTTATCGCACAGCCAGCGCGCGGCGGGAAGAAGGTCCTGTGCGGGCAGCGCATTCAAAAACCGCACCGAACGCTCCAGGGAACCCAGCAACCCGCGCGGCATACGGATACGCGCCCGCCCGCGCCCCTCCGTTTCAGCCGCAAGGGCCTTGAGGTGCGCAGGCAGCGCGTCGTCCAAAGTTGCGTCCCGATAGGCACGGGGCACGGGCCGGTGCGTACCCCATGCCAGCAAAAACAGAATCGCCAGTCCGGCCGCCGATATGATCCAATGCATCAGGCAAACCTCCGCTATTGTGTACGGAGGATAGTGTGTGCAAAGGATGGCAAAGTGATGTATGATGCGGGAATGGTTTGCGCAAGATGCACCTGCCCGCGCGAAGGCGGAGAGAGTCTCATGGAGCCGGTTTGGCCGGGATGTACTGCAATCAGGGCGCAAATCGGCAGTCAGCGAGGGTTGCCCGCATGATTTGAATGCATGCGCAGCACTCCAACCGCCATTTGGAACAATCCGGCGAGGACAGCGCCTCTATAGCGCGGACAGGTAGGCATGGCACGCGCTCGCAGCGTGCTGCCCCTCGTTGATGGCGCGCACGACAAGGCTCTGGCCGATATGCATATCGCCCGCGGCAAACACGCCGCGCCGCACCGTCATAAAATTGTCGGCCACGACGCGTCCACGCGCTTCCTGGGTGAGACCATAGGCCTGAATGAGCGTTTCTTCCGGGCCGGTAAAGCCCATGGCGATCAGCACCAGGTCGGCCGGCCACCTTTTTGAGGTTCCTGGCTGCACCTGCAGGGTCATGCGGCCGTCCGGCCCCTTATCCCAGCGCACCTCTTCGGTTTGAACGGCGCACACGCCGTGTTCATCGCGCAGGATTTCACGGGTCTGCGTCAGGTACTGGCGGGGATCGCTTCCAAAGCGCGCGATGGCCTCCTGCTGGGCGTAATCCACCTTGAGCACACGCGGAAATTCCGGCCAGGGGTTCTGAGGCGAGCGTGTCAGGGGCGGCTTGGGCATGATTTCCAGCTGGTGCACGCTGCGGCATCCCTGCCGCAGGGCCGTGCCGACGCAGTCGGTGCCCGTATCGCCCCCGCCGATGACGATGACATGCTTGCCCTTGGCGTTGAGCGCATCGGGCAGGGTCTCCGGCCCGTCCAGCACGGCACGCGTGGCGGCGGTCAGGTAATCGAGGGCGAAAGCCACACCGGGTCCCTTGCGGCCCGGCACATCCAGGTCGCGGGGCTTGCCGCTGCCTATGCAGAGCACCACCGCGTCAAATTCATGAAGAAGCGCTTCGGCGGGCAGGTCCACCCCCACATGGCAGCCGGTGCGGAAAACTACGCCCTCGGCCCGCATGAAATCCACGCGCCGTGCAATGATGCGCTTATCCAGCTTCATGTTGGGAATGCCGTAGGTGAGCAGACCGCCCACGCGGTCGCTGCGCTCCAGGACGGTGACGCTGTGGCCGTAGTGGTTGAGGCGATTGGCGCATGCCAGCCCGGAGGGACCGCTGCCCACCACCGCGACGCGCTTTCCCGTGCGCGTGGCCGGGGGATGGGGCTGCATATGGCCGCTTGCGAAGGCGTTCTCAATGATGCTGAGCTCATTCTGGCGAATGGTGACCTGCGGCTGATGGATGCCGCAGGTGCAGGCGCCTTCACAGGGCGCGGGACATACCCGGCCGGTGAATTCCGGAAAGCTGTTGGTCATCAGCAGACGCTGCGCCGCCGCTTCCCACTCGCCGCGGCAGAGCAGGTCGTTCCATTCGGGAATCAGGTTGTTAAGCGGACAGCCGGATGGCAGGCCGCCGATCATCAGGCCGCTGTGGCAGAAGGGCACGGAACAGCTCATGCACCGCGCCGCTTGCTGCCGCTCCTCCTCCTGGGGAAGCAGGCCGTGGATCTCGTTCCAGTCGTTCAGCCGCTCCAACGGGTCGCGGTCCGGCGGCAGCTCGCGGTTATATTCCAGAAAACCAAACAGCTTGCCCATGCTCAGCCCTCCTCCTTATCATGCCGTGCCGTCAGGCGCTTGTACTGAGCGGGAATAACCCGCACAAAGCGGCCTACCACCGTGCCCCAGCTCTCCAGCAAGCGCTGTCCGAGCGGACTATGGGTGCGGCGCACATGCTGCTCAATCCACTTTTTCAGCAGGACGACCTCGTCGGGATCGTCCAGCGCTTCCAGCAATACCATTTCGGTGTTGCAAAGCTGCGGGAAGGTTCCCTCCGGGTCATATACGTAGGCGATGCCGCCGCTCATGCCGGCGGCAAAGTTGCGCCCGACGCTGCCAAGCACCACGACGCGTCCGCCGGTCATATATTCGCATCCGTGGTCGCCTACGCCCTCAACCACCGCCAACGCGCCGGAGTTGCGTACGCAGAAGCGTTCGCCCGCCATGCCGCATACGTAGCATTCGCCGCTGGTGGCTCCGTAGAGCGCCACGTTTCCCGCAATGACATTTTCCTCCGGCTTTCCGGTCTGCTCCTTGGCAGGGCGAATGGAGAGAATGCCGCCGGAAAGTCCCTTGCCCAAATAGTCGTTGCAATCGCCTTCCAGAGCCAGCGTTACGCCGTGCGGCACGAAGGCGCCAAAGCTTTGACCCGCACTGCCATGGAAGGTGAAGCGGATGGTATCGTCGGCCAGGCCGTTTTCGCCGTAGCGCGCGGTCACCTCGCTTCCCAGAATCGTACCGGTGGCGCGATCGGTATTATGAATGGCCAGCGATGCGGTTACGGGACGCCTGCTGTCCAGGGCAGGACGAGCCAGCACGCACAGCATGTTTTCGTCCAGCGTGGAACCCAGACGGCGACCGGTGCCCTGCTCGTGGCGGCGGACCGGGGATTCGTCCTCCGCCGGCTGGTCCAAAATCGCGCTCAGGTCAACGGTGTCGCGCTTCCAGCAGCCATCCGACGGCTTGCGGACCAGCAAATCCGTGCGGCCCACCATTTCGTCCAGTGTGCGGAAGCCCATTTGCGCCATGATTTCTCTCAGTTCCCGCGCGATAAAGCGCATGAAGCGGATCACGTATTCGGGCTTGCCCTTGAAGCGGGCGCGCAGCTCCGGCTTCTGGGTCGCGATGCCCGCGGGACAGCTGTCCAGATTGCATACGCGCATCATCACGCAGCCCATGGCGACCAGCGGCGCAGTAGCGAACCCGAATTCCTCCGCACCAAGCAGCGCGGCTACGGCCACGTCCCGCCCCGTCATGAGCTTGCCGTCGGTTTCCAGCACGACACGGCCCCGCAAGCCGTTGAGCATAAGCGTCTGCTGCGCCTCGGCCAGACCCATTTCCCAGGGCAGGCCCGCATGGCGGATGGAGGAGCGCGGGCTGGCGCCGGTGCCGCCGTCGTATCCGCTGATGAGAATCACATCCGTGCCACCCTTGGCCACGCCCGCGGCCACGGTGCCCACGCCCGCTTCTGCCACCAGCTTGACGCTGACGCGCGCCTTGCGGTTGGCGTTTTTCAGGTCGTAAATCAGTTCGGCCAGATCCTCGATGGAGTAGATATCATGATGCGGAGGCGGAGAGATCAGCCCTACGCCCGCTGTGGCATGCCGCGTTTTGGCGATCCAGGGATACACCTTTTCGCCTGGCAGCTGCCCGCCTTCGCCGGGCTTGGCGCCCTGCGCCATTTTGATCTGCAGCTCCCTGGCGTGCGTCAGATAGCTGCTGGTTACGCCGAAGCGGCCGCTGGCTACCTGCTTGATGGCGCTGGAAAGATCGTCGCCATTTGCGTCGGGCTGGTAGCGGTCCTCGTCCTCGCCGCCTTCGCCGCTGTTGCTCTTGCCGCCCAGACGGTTCATGGCGATGGCCAGGCACTCATGCGCTTCCTTGCTAAGGGAACCATAGCTCATGGCGCCGGTCTTGAAGCGCTTGACGATCGTATCCTCGCTTTCCACCTCGTCCAGAGGAATGGGCGCGCGGTCGGACCGCAGGTCCATCAGGCTGCGGAGGGTAGCCTTGCGCTCGCTTCCATCGAGTTTGGCGGAATACTGCCGGAACAGGCTGTAGTCGTCATTCCATACGGCTTGTTGGAGCATGTGGATGGTTTCAGGGTTATAGAGGTGGTATTCCTCCTCCCTGCGCCACTGAAATTCTCCGCCGGGGGCAAGCGCAGCCTCGCCCAGCGGGTCGTGGAAGGCCGCGTCATGGCGTGCGGCGTTTTCTTTTGCCACGCCGTCCAGCCCGATGCCGCCGATGCGGCTGACGGTTTCGGGAAAATATTCGTCGATGAACGAGCGATTCAGGCCGACCGCCTCAAACAGCTGCGAGCCACGGTAGCTCTGCACGGTGGAGATGCCCATCTTGGACATGGTCTTGACCACGCCCTTGACAGCCGCATGCAGATAGCGCGCCTGCGCCTCGTCCTCCGAAAGAGCCGGCAAGCGCTTCTCGCGCACGCCCTCCCGCACGGTACGCAGCGCCAGGTAGGGGTTGATGGCGGTGGCGCCGTACCCGATCAGCGCCGCAAAGTGGTGCACTGCGGTGGGTTCGCCGCTTTCCAGCACGATGCTCATCTGCGTGCGGATACCGCGGCGCAAGGTGTGGGCCTGTACGCCGCTGACCGCCAGCAGGGAGGGAATCGCAGCGCGCTGCTCATCCACACCCCGGTCGCTGAGAATGAAGATGTTATAGCCTTTTTCAAACCCCTCGTCCAGCTGGCGGCAGACACGGTCCATGGCGCTGCGCATCCCTTCCTCGCCCTGCTCCGCATCATAGAGGATGGACAGGGTCAGGGCGCGCAGGCCTTCGGTATCCAACTGCCGCAACTGGGCAAGCTGGCTGTCCGTCATCAGAGGGGAGGACAGGCGCAGCTGGCGGCAACTCTGGGGCGAAGGGGAGAGCAGATCGCCCTCCGGGCCAAGGTACACGAGCGTGGAGGTGACGATTTCCTCCCGAATGGCGTCAATGGGCGGGTTGGTCACCTGGGCAAAGAGCTGATGGAAATAGGAAAAGAGCGGCTGCGGCCTGTCCGACAGAATGGCCAGCGGCAGGTCTGCGCCCATGGAGGCGAGCGGTTCCGCATCCTTTTCGGCCATGGGCAGAATCACGTTGCGCACCTGCTCCCACGTGTAGCCGAAGGACTTTTGCAGCTGCCAAAGAGGCGTGGTATCCTCGACCGGAGCGGCTGCCGGGAGGTCCGCAAGGTCCACGCCCAGCTTGGCAATCCACTTGTCGTACGGATAGAGCGAGGCCATGCGGCCCTTGATCTCCACGTCATCCAGCAGGCGCCCCGCGCGGGTGTCCACCATCAGCATGCGGCCGGGGCGCAGGCGGTCGCGGCGCAGCACCCGTTCGGGGGGAAGATCCAGCGCGCCGGTTTCGGAGGCCATCACCAGGAGGCCGTCGGTAGTGACCAGGTAGCGGGAGGGACGCAGGCCATTTCGGTCCAGCATGGCCAGCGCCCGCACACCGTCGGTCATGGCCATGGCGGCGGGACCATCCCACGCATCCATCACGTGGCTGTGAAATTCGTAGAACGCGCGAAGCTCGCGGCTCATGGTCTGGTCCTTCTCCCAGGGCTGGGGAATCATCATCATGGCCGCATGGGGCAGCGTGCGTCCCGTCAGCAGCAGAAATTCCAGCGCGTTGTCAAACATGGCGCTGTCGCTGCCATCGTCATTGACGATGGGGAACACCTGGGAAAGATCGTCGCCGAACAGGTCGGTATGCACATGGCTCTGTCGGGCATTCATGCGCTTGCAGTTGCCATGGATGGTGTTGATTTCACCGTTGTGGATGGTGTAGCGGTTGGGGTGCGCCCGTTCCCAGCTGGGGAAGGTATTGGTGGAATAGCGGCTGTGCACCAGAGCGATGGCCGTATCATAGGACAGGTCGTTTAAATCCAGATACAGCTGAGCGACCTGACGGCTGAGCAGCATGCCCTTGTAAACGATGGTGCGGCAGGACAGGCTGGCGGCGTAAAAGTCCCCCGGCTTGGCATCCGGCGCGTAGCGCAGACGCTTTTCGGCGATCTTGCGGATGAGGTAGAGCTTGCGCTCAAACGCTTCCTCGTCGTCAATATCCGCGCTTCTTTCGATGAACGCCTGGCGGATGACCGGCATGCAGGCCCGGCTGGTCTTGCCCAGCGTGGTTGCGTTGACCGGGACGCTGCGCCAGCCCAAAAACCGCTGCCCCTGTTCACGCACAATGGCCTCGAAGGCGGCTTCAGCGGCGGTGCGGCGGCTTTCCTCCCGGCTCAAAAACAGCATGCCCACGCCATAGCGGCCAGGGGCGGGCAGCGTAATCCCCATCAGATGGCATTCTCTTTCCAGAAAAGCGTGCGGCAGCTGGGTCAGGATGCCTGCGCCATCACCCGTGTCCGGTTCGGCACCTGCTCCGCCCCGGTGTTCCAGATTGCATAGAATGTCCAGAGCCTGGGTGACGATTTTGTGCGAGCGCCTGCCAGCGATGTCCACAATCATGCCGATGCCGCAGGCGTCGTGCTCAAAGGCGGGAGAATACAGCCCCCGTTGACCGGGATACCCCATGGATGAAGCGTTCATGCAATCAGTCCTCCTGTTCGACCGCCGAAAGCATAAAACTCCGACGAAAAATAAAAAAACGCACTCAAAAACGGAACTCCCCTTTGAGCACTATCTCATTATAACTTTCTGCCATATCTGTGGCAAGTCTGGTACAGAAGAAAAACAACAGCCCAGGCAAAATGTAAAATCTCCCCTGTGGTCGGTTGCCTGCATGGACGCTTTGTGTTACAATAAAACATCATGAATTCCCTGTAACACCGCGCTGGGCTCTTCCAGTTCCGCCGTGCGCTGCAGAAGTGTTGTGAAGGATGTGACATTATGCGCAAAGCGATTCCCTGCCTTTTGTTGCTTTTGCTGCTGCTGGCGTGTGCGCCCGCCCTCGCGGAAACCTATGTGTTTGACCAGCTCTACGCCACCATGGAGATGCCCGAGGGCTACATCGTACTCACACCGGACAACCTCAACAATTACAGCGACTGGCTGGAGGCGCGCGGCTCCTCCATGGAGATAGCATCCAATGACTTTCTGGCCCGCGGCGTGCTTTTGCAGGCATGGACGGAGGAGGGCGACGCATGTTTTGAGCTGCGTGCCGTGCAGAACGAGCGGTCCGCCTCTATCTTTGATGTCAACGAGCAGACCAGCGATGTACGCGGTGTTTATCGCACCAGTCACTACCCCAATAACGAATATGAAGGGTACGAATTCACCACCTCTGAATGGAAAAATACCGACAATGGCCGCTTCCTCGTGCTGCGCTACACCCGGCGCGACAACGGCGAAATCCTCTACCGCGGCTTTATGCGCCGCACCATTCGCAACGGCTACGAAATCGACTTTGACATGCAGATCTATGGCCGCTCTACCACCAATAAGGACAACACCAATCTCAATAAAATCTGGGAGACCTTTACCTTTGTAGAGGTGCTGCCCCTGCCGCCCAAGGCCAGCGCCCGAATTCTCATTACCGACGAACCCCCCGCCGAAACCAACGAACAGGAGTTTGAAATCGAAGGCACCGCGGCCGAGGGCGTGACCCTGACCGCCGTGGTTATGGGACTGAGCTATCCCGAACCCATTGTAACCGAGGCGACAGCGGGTAAAAACGGAAAATTCTCCCTGCCGATCAACCTTCCGAGGGAGGGTGTGTTCCTCATCACCATTACCGGAGAATACCAGGGCGAGGAAGTGGTGGAGCTGGCGTATCCGGTGACCTATCAGCGCACGCTGCTTACCGTCAACTTTACCACCAAGCCCGGGGATACCGTATCGCAGGATGAGGTGGAATTTGCCGGAACGGCTGAACCCGGCGCCACCATTCAGATCTTTTTGAACGGCGAGGATGCCATGACCAAGCGCGTAACCAGCGCGGGCAAATTCTCCTTCTCGCTGGATGCGGAGGAAGAGGGCGTCTATGAGGCGGTGCTGGCCTTCAGCAAGAAAAACCTGGCGGACCGGCGGTTCACCTTCACGTTCACACGCAAATGGACCGAAGAGGACATGATGGATTATCTTAACGAGCAGTCCATTTCGCCCTCCTACAGCCAGCTGATCGACAAGATGGAGGGCTACGAGGGCCGCATCATGGACTACAAGGCCTACATCGTGGATATCAGCGAAAGCGGAGATATGTATATCATCCGCATGGCGCTCAATCGCAAAAATGACGAGTACAGCAACATCATCCTCGTCACCTCTGAGGAAAAGCCCAATTTCCAGGTGGATGAGCGCGTGATGATGTATGGCACCTGCGCAGGCATGTCACTGAGCACGGGCGTGGAGGGCGAGGAGGAGGACCCGGAGAGCTATCCTTGCTTTGAGCTGCTGCTGTTTGCCTCGCTTGAATAACGCCTGCCGCGCGTAATGGACCGGCCGCCCTGTCGGAGCATGGGCGGCCGGTTATTTCATAGAATAGAAAGGGGGAAAATGAAAAAATTTGTAACACATTTGTGATAGTTATTTGAAAAGCCTTGTATTTTGGTAACGATTTTGATATACTTTATGAAGGCGTGGTATAGGTTCGCTCCACGCCGCAGGAGGTTGAAATGACGGACATCGCAATCGTGGGAAAAGGTCCGGCAGGCTGGTCCTGCGCCATGACGGCGCGGATGCGCGGCCTTTCAGCCACGGTGATCGCACCCGCAAACGACGCGGGACTGCTTCGGGCAGCCGAGCGCATCGATAATTATCCCGGAATGCCGCACGCATCAGGGGAGAGCATGCTGGAAAGCTTTCGCAGCCAGGCGCTTGAGCTGGGAGCCGAGGAGCGCGCGGGGCTGGTGCGGCAGATCATGCCCACGGAAAGCGGGTTCATGCTGCTGGTAGAAAACGATGTGATGGAGGCCAAGACGGTGCTGCTGGCCATGGGAGCTGCACGGCCGGTGCTGCTGCCAGGCGAGGAGGAACAGCTGGGACGGGGCGTGAGCTACTGCGCCACGTGTGACGGCATGTTCTATCGCGGCAGGCGCATCGCGGTACTGAGCGGCTCGGCGCAGGGCGTGGAGGAAAGCGCATTTTTGGCAGGCCTTGCGGCGGAGCTGGATTACTACCGGTTAAAGGCGCATGACATGACCGGGCTGGATGCGCGGATTCATCCCAGTGAGGAAAAGCCGCGAGCCATCGCTCGGGACGGCGAGGCGCTGGTGCTGCAGACCGACAAGGGTGAGCACCGCTACGACGGCATCTTTATTTTCCGGGCGGCGATGCCGCTGTCGATGCTGCTTGCGGACCTTCGCACCGAGGGCAGCTACATCCCCGTGGACCGGGGCATGCGCACCAACATTCCGGGCGTATTCGCAGCGGGCGACTGTACCGGAAAGCCCCTGCAGGTGCCCAAGGCGGTGGGGGAAGGCAATATTGCCGCCATCAGCGCCGCGGAATATATTGCGAAACGTGGATGAAACATCCATGCCGGCGCGTTATATGAACGTACCGAACCGGCGAACAAAGCCGATTTGCATCACATGGAGGAGGATGACAACATGATGAATCGCACCGTACGGAAGGTGATCTCTCTGGTTGCGGCGCTGTGCCTTGCGCTGACGGCGGGCGCCGGCGCCCTGGCCGAAGGAGCTCAGGACATGGCAGACTTTGAGGCCCTGACCCCCCTGATGGATCTGGTGTGCGCGGCCTCGCAATACTCGCCCAACGCGCCCGAATCCGTTCCCGGAGCGGACGGAGTGCTGACCGTTTCCTTTACCGACGCATTTTTCAAGGTGGGACAGACGTATGGCGCCGAGGTGGGCGTCACGGCCGACATGATCAATGACACCAACGCACAGGCCGAGCTGCTGAGCAAGATCTTTGCCGCGCAGCTGCCGCAGCTGGAACCCGTGGTGATGACTGATGACATCAACGGCTTCATTGGCTTCCATCCCGTCACGGTCAACCGTGGAGCGGACAGCGCTACGGTACAGATTATCGGCGAGATCTATCTGGCGGATAAGCCCATGCGCGAGATGAGCGAGGCGGACTACAGCAACATCCAGTGGCTGGAGCGTGCGGTGTTCACCTTCCAGAGCGATTCCACCGCGCTCAACGGCTTCCGCCTGATGGGCTACTCCGTGGGCACCGATTTGTCCCTGGAGGATGCCATGCAGGGGTATTTCGATCAGATCGCCGTGGAGTACGAAAGCCATCTGGGCTTCACGCTGCTCTATCCTGCCGTGTTCACGGACGACCTGCTGGTGGAGAGCGATGACGGCGTCTCTGCGGAGCTGCCTGACGGTAGCGCCAGCTTCTCGGCCAAGCGCATCGATAACACCAACGGCGCCAATCTGACCGATTACGTGGGTATCATCGCCAACGGCATCACGGGCAGCACCTCGACCATCAACGAGGAGTCCCAGTATGGCACCGTGGCCTACACCACCGAGGACGGCTATTATGTCTTTGAGGTCTACATTGTGACCGACCGCTACATCTATCAGGCGGAGCTGCGCTTCCTCAGCTCGCTGATGAGCCAGTACAGCATGTACACCTCGTACCTGGAAAACAGCTTTGTGGCCAACGAGCTGTATCAGGGCTAAGCAAAGGAGCGTTTTGCCATGAAAAGAGCGGCTGCGCTGGGTCTGGCGCTGTTCCTTACGCTTGCGGGCGCAGCCGCGCTTGCCATGGAAGCCCCGCTGAATACGCAGGCGCCGTCGCCCGCCGAAAGACTGCCGCTGGCAGACGCCCTTATCGGCGAACATGTCTGGCCGTCGGACGGCGTCACGGAAAGCTGCACGCTGCGGTATCGCTACCCCCAGTTTGATGCCTGGACGGATGCCGACAAGGCCATCAATCAGTATTATCAGGCCATGGCGCAGGACATGCAGAACCTGGCCGAGCCGGTGGACGCCTCCATCGACTATGAGGTGACGCATGATTCGAGCCGGTATGTGAGCGTTGTCCTCACCTCCACTACGTTGGGCGGGGGAGGAGAAAACGTAAGCCTGTCGGCGGATACGTTCGCCCGCGACGGCCTCTATGCCGGCCAGCCCGTGAGCCTTTCGCAGGTGTTGGGGCTGGAGGAGGAGGGCGGCGAGCTGAGCGACGGGCAGAGCGTGGCGGAGCAGCTGGCCTATGAGCTGGTCTGGCAAATCGTGGAGCGCGACAGCCAGAATGCCGACGGCGATTATCTGGACGGGCTTTCAAAGGAGCAATTGACCGGCGCGTTCAGCCCCGAATCCGATTTTTATCTGGATGCGGATGGAAACGTGGTGTTTTTCATTCAGGCGGGGGAAATTGCAGGAGAAATCGCGGGAGTGCTGCGCTTTCCCTTTAACCCGGCGGAACTGCTCAGTGCCGTCAAGGAACCATAAAAGGAATACGTATGGATGCGGGTCGCGTATGCGGCCCGCGTTTTTTCATTTTTCTCCGTTTACTCTGCCCAGCAGCGCTTTTCGCCATGGCGGCACGGGACCGTCGTCGCTCCAGTATTCGTCGATCTGAACAATCCTGTCTCCGTGCAGGCGCAGGAAAGAAACCGCGTGCAGCGACTGTGCATCATCCGCCGACTGGACCAGGACCACGCAGATGGCCACGTCGCCGGCATACTCCACGCGTTCCAGCCCGCCTTTCCATGCGCCGGGATAGGCGCAATTAACCCGAATGAATTCCTCCGCTGTAAAGCGCTCGCGCGTGTTGGGCCAGCGAACCACCGCGTCCGGCGCGAGAAACGCGCGCATGCCGTCCGCATCCTGTGCGAGAACAGCCCGCCAGTAGCTGCACAGGTTCATCAACGCCCGCCCCCTTTGCGTCCGGCGCCGGCGCGACGGCCTCCCTGCCGGGGAGCAGCACGGTCCGTGCGGTGGGATGCGGGAACGCGCGACCTGGCGGGAGCGCTCCCGTATGTATGGGCGCTTTTCGCCCTCGAGGCGGCCTTTTCGCGGAAATTCCGCTCTGCTGAGGAGTGAATTGTGCGCGGCGGCACCAGCGCATGAGGACCAAAGCCGATCAGATCCTCCCTGCCGCACAGGCGCAGCGCCTCGCGTACCAAATCGTGATTGGCCGGGTTGCGATACTGCAAGAGGGCGCGCTGCATAGCCTTTTCATGGGGATTCTTGGGCACGTAGACCGGCTGCATATCGCGCGGATCCAGGCCGGTGTAGTACATGCAGGTGCTCAGGGTGCCCGGGGTGGGATAGAAATCCTGCACCTGCTCCGGCTGATGGCCCGTATCGCGCAGATACTCCGCCAGCTCCACCGCATCCTTGAGCGTGCTCCCCGGATGACTGCTCATCAGGTAGGGCACCAGATACTGGTTGAGGCCGTACTTCCGGTTGACGGCGTTGTAGCGCTCCACAAACGCCTCGTAAACCTCCCGCCGTGGCTTGCCCATGCGGGCGAGCACATTCGGGCTGATATGCTCCGGCGCGACCTTCAGCTGGCCACTCACATGATAACGGCACAGCTCGGTCAGAAACTGATCGCTTTTGTCGGCCATGAGATAATCATAGCGGATGCCGGAGCGGATGAACACCTTTTTCACGCCCGGAATGGCCCGCATTTTGCGAAGCAGCGAAACAAGCTCGGTATGGCTTACGCGCATATGCTTACAGGGGGTCGGGTAAAGGCATTGCCGGTTTTTACAGGCGCCTTCCCGAAGCTGGCGGTCGCAGGCGGGCTGGCGGAAATTGGCCGTAGGGCCGCCCACATCGTGGATGTAGCCCTTAAAATCAGGGAAAGAAGCCAGAAGGCGCGCTTCCTTCAGCAGGGATTCCTCGCTTCGGGAGGAAACGATGCGCCCCTGATGAAAGGTGAGGGCGCAAAAGCTGCACGCCCCGAAGCAGCCGCGTACCGCACTGATGGAGAAGCGCACCTCCTGGAGCGCGGGCACGCCGCCCTGGGCGTCATACATCGGGTGGGCGAGACGGGTGAAGGGCAGGTCGTATACGCGGTCCAGCTCCTGACGCGTGAGCGGAAGCGCGGGCGGGTTCTGCACCAGATAACGCTGCGCATCCTGCTGCTGGCACAGTGTGTGCCCACGCACGGGGTCCTGTTCCTGATATTCCAGCAGAAAGGCCCGGCAGTAGGCACGCTTGTCCGCGGTGATCTCGGCATGGGAGGGCAGCAGCAGCGCGTCTCTGGGAGGCTGCTTGGCCATGTAGCACACGCCGCGCAGACGGGGCAGCTCGTGCGCGGGCATACCCCGGCGCACCCAGTCACAGCAATCCACAATGGTGTTTTCACCCATGCCGTAAAGCAGCAGCGTGGCGGCGCTATCCACCAGGACGCTGCGGCGTACCTTGTTGTCCCAGTAATCATAGTGCGAAAACCGGCGCAGCGAAGCCTCCACCCCACCGATGAGCACCGGTATGCCCGGATATGCTTCGTGGATGCGGTTGCAGTACACCGTGACCGCGCGGTCGGGACGCAGGCCGGCACGTCCGCCGGGGGCGTACACGTCGGTATTGCGCCGTTTGCGGGCTACGGTATAGTGGTTGACCATGCTGTCGATGACCCCGGAGGAAACCAGGAAACCCAGCTTTGGCCTTCCAAAGCGCTTGAACGCTTCCGCACTGTGATATTCCGGCAGGCAGAGCATCGCCACGCGGTAGCCTGCGGCCTCCAGCACCCGGCCGATGATGGCGTGACCGAAGGAGGGATGATCCACATATGCCTCGCCTACGGCGTAGACAAAATCGGGCGCATCCCATCCCCGTTGAGCAACCTCCTCAGGCGTAACGGGCAAAAAAGAGCCTGGCATCGCGGCGCACCTCCAGTGATTGAGATGCGACTATTATAGCATAGTTTGTGACGGATTGTCCGTCAAACGGGAAAAATCAGCCATTGGGAGAAGATGCGTTTCGTGTCCCAGGTCAGGTCGGGCACCTCGGCGGGCTGTGCTTCCACGCCCTCGGAGGAAACCGCCAGGCACAGCTGGGGAAACAGCACGCACCACCAGTTTTGCCCCTGCCCGCTGCCCAGCGTTACCCGCAGAGCGCGGTAGTCTCCCTCCGGCAACGTGACCTGTCCGTAGGTTTTGGCCGGAAGCGTCAGGACCCCCGCCTCGGCGGTAACAGGCCCTGTAAATCCGTTTTCACGGGCACAGGCCAGCGCCGCTTCCTGCATCTGGGATACATGGGTCAAAAGCGTTTCGTATACTGTGTCCGCATCGGCCTGCGAGGCGTCCAGCAGCATTTCGCCAAAGGCGGCGATCAGCGCATCACGCACGCACAGTTTGACGCGCTGGCTCTCTGCGTCGTCGCCGTCGGCCAGCACATGCAGGCGGATGATCTCACCGCTTTCAAGCGCTTCCAGCAGGGAGCGTTCCTCCGGGGTATACGCCACGGTCGTACCCAATGAATGAAGGGGCCAGAGCAGCACCAATAAAAAAACCGCGGCGCAGACCAGCACCAGCGCTGCATTCAGCCACAGGGAACACCGCGGATGAAGCCTTCGGAGCATACGCATCCCTCCTGCCTATAGCCTGCCCGCGGCCAGCGTGAGGTATACGCGGCACAAAAACGACATTTCGGCGCCCGCCGGGTTGAATTTCCGGCAGAATGGTGTATGCTAAGCATGGGTCGTTTCCCAACGGCCAGCAAGGAGGATCGCAGATGTTCTATTGGGATTGGACCATGATTCTTGTCATTCCCGGCCTGCTTCTGGGGTTGTGGGCACAGATGCGGGTTTCATCCGCTTTCAGAAAGTACAGCGCCGTCCATGCCCGAAGCGGCATGAGCGCGGAGGATGTAGCCCGCTCCATGCTCAATCAGGCGGGCTGTGGAAATGTCAGCATACGCAGCGTTTCCGGCAATCTGACAGACCATTATGACCCGCGAAACAACACCCTGCGTCTGAGCGACGGGGTGTATGGCTCCAGCAGCGTGGCCGCGATCGGCATTGCGGCTCACGAATGTGGACACGCCATGCAGCAGCACGAAGGGTATGCGCCGCTTGTGCTGCGCAGCGCGCTGGTGCCGGTGGTCAACCTGGGCAGCAACCTCTATTTCCCCATCTTTCTGCTGGGATTGCTGTTCAGCTGGGAGCCGCTGATCTACGTGGGCATCGCCTGCTTTGCACTCACCCTGGTGTTTTCCCTGGTCACGCTGCCGGTGGAGTTCAATGCCAGCGGACGGGCGTTGCGCGTGCTGGATCAGCAGGGCTATTTGAGCCCCGAGGAGATGGACGGTGCGCGCGCCGTGCTGAACGCCGCGGCCATGACCTATGTGGCGGCCGCCATCAGCAGCCTATTGCAGCTGGTGCGTCTGCTCATCATCGCACGCAATCGCAGGGATTGACAAAAAGGAGGGCCACCGCCGTGGGAGAAACGTTTCGGGTCTCCGTGCGCGAGCTGGTGGCCTTTTCCTATTTTCCGCCCGATATTACGCCGGCGGAGGACGCCGAGCGCATGCTCGCCGGCGGACGGGCGCACCGTGCGCGGCAGGAAGGCGCAGGGGGCGAGAGGGAAAAGAGCATCCGTCACGCCTTTGCCTGCCTGGGGGCGGAAGTGACCGTCTATGGCCGCATGGACCTGTTTGAGGATGGCGATGTGCCCTTTGTTGAGGAGATTAAGCTCAGCGCGCAGGCACATCCGGAGCCGCTGGCGGAGCACTGGGCTCAGGCGGTGTGCTACGGCGCGATGCTTTCCAAGGAAAAGCCCTGCGAACGGGTACGGCTGTGCGTGTGCTATGTGGACGAGGCAGGCGAGGCGCTCTCGCGCCATGAGGAAACGCTGGACCAGGACGCTTTGATGGCCGTTCTTCAAAGTCTGCTGGAGCCATGGACAGCCCGTGCCCTGCGCGAAAGCGCCTACCGCCGTGAGCGGGATGCGAGCCTTCGGACCCTCGCTTTTCCCTATGAAACCTACCGAAAGGGCCAACATGAGCTGGCCGTACAGGTGTATACTGCCATCAGGCGCAAAAAGCGGCTGTTCGCCAGCCTGCCCACAGGGACGGGCAAGAGCGTGGCGGTTCTGTATCCCGCGCTGAAGGCTCTGGGAGAAGGGCTGACCGGCAAGGTGCTGTATCTCACGGCCCGCAACACCGCGCGCCAGAGCCCCGTCCACGCACTGGAGCGCATGTACCGGCAGGGCCTGCGAGCCCGCTGCACCGTGCTCACCGCCAAGGAAAAGCTCTGCCCCGCGCCCACGCGCTGCCATCCGGACTTCTGTCCGCGCGCCAGGGGGCACTATCTGCGCCAGGGCGATGCGGTGGACGAGCTGCTGGCCTGCCGGGACGCGGTCTGGACCGACGAGCGCATCCTGCAGGCGGCGGACCGGCATGACGTATGCCCCTTTGAGCTGGCCCTCACGCTGGTGGAACTGGCTGACGTGGTGCTGATGGATCTGAATTACGCCTTTGACCCTTTCGCACAGGTCAAGCGTCTGTTTCAGCACCGCCGGGACATGACCCTGCTGGTGGACGAGGCGCACCATGCCGTGGAGCGCGTGCGCGACAGCCTGTCCGGCGCGTTGAACAGCCGGGAGCTGGCCCACCTGCGCGCGCAGCATGGCAAGCGAGCGGGACGAAAAACACCGTATTACCGTGCCTTGACTGCGCTGATCCATGATCTGCGCGAGCTGGGAGCGGAAGAAGCGGCCCCTTTTGAGCGCACGCTGGATGCGCTGCCGGAGGGCATTGCGCAAAAGGCGGAGGAGGTGCTCGCCCTCGTGCTTCAGCAGCTGGCAAAGGGCGAGGGCACGGAAGCGGCGGAAGCTGCGCGCATGCTGATGGGCTTTCGATATGCGGTGGCGCATCTGGATGAGGACTACGCCGTATTGCTGGAAGGGCGGGGCCGGGAGCGAACGCTTACCGTGTACTGCCTGCTGCCGGGAAGGGAGATTGCGCGTGTAACGCGCGGTCTGCAAGGTTCGGTTTTCTTTTCGGCCACGCTGACGCCGCTGTCCGCCATGAAGCGGCTGTTGGGCGGAGAGGAAGCGGATGCCTGCTTTGCACTCCCCTCACCGTTTGATCCGCGCCATCTGGCGGTGGTGCGCAGGCGTGTGAATACCGGGTATGACCGGCGGGAACGCACGGCAAGACAGATTGCAGATGCGCTGTGCGAGCTGGTCGCGGCGCGTCCGGGCAACTATATCGCCTATTTTCCCAGCTATGCTTACCTGTCGCTGGTGCTGGACTGCCTGAAGGAAGATGCGGACAGACTGCCGCCGCTGCTGGTGCAGCGCCGCGATATGGAAGGGGACGAACAGATCGCGTTTTTGGAGGCGTTTGAAAAGCAAAAAGGCCCAAAGCTCGGCCTGTGCGTGCTGGGAGGGCTGTACAGCGAGGGCATTGATCTGCCCGGCGAACGCCTGATCGGCGCAGCGGTAATCGGCATGGGCCTGCCTGTGCCCAGCGCACGGCTGAATGCGGTGCGCACCTGTTATCAGCGGTACTTTGGCGACGGATTCGCCTATGCGTGCCGAATTCCGGGCATGCAGAAGGTGTTGCAGGCGGCCGGGCGGGTCGTCCGGTCCGAAAGCGACCGGGGAATCGTGCTGCTTATGGACGATCGCTACTATGACCCCGCCTACGTGGCGCTGCTGCCCGCGAGCTGGCAGCTGTACGACGAGGATATCGCCCTTGCTGCGCAAAGATTGGAGGAAACGGCATGCACAGAAGAGGGAGAAAGATGACCGCCCTTGCGCTGGCGTTGCTGCTGGTTCTGGGCGCAGGCGGCTGCACACCACAAAAGAAAGGAAGCGCCGGCATTCTCTACCGTGTGACCGGCGGAAAAAGCGACCTGTATCTGCTGGGCAGCATCCATGTGGGCAGCGAGGACATGTACCCCATGGGGCCGCATATTCTGGACGCAATGGAGGCGGCGGATGTGCTGGCCTTTGAGTGCGATACCGCAAGCGCGCAGGCGCAGGCCGCCTATCAGGAGCTGATGCGTTGTCCCGAAGGGGACACGCTGGAAACCCTGGTGAGCGCGGATACCTACGCGCTGGTCAGACAGGCGGCGCAAAAGGCGGGATACCGCATGGACAGCCTGAACGCGCTCAAGCCCTGGGCCGTGATGAGCATGCTCAATACGGAGGCGGTGGCCGCCACGCTGGAGGCGCGGGGCACCAAAGCATCCGCCGCGTTGGGCGTGGAAGAGCAGGTCCGCAAGCTCGGCGGCGGAAAGCCGGAGGCATGGCTGGAGGATACCCGCGCCGAACTTGAGGTGCTGGACGGGCTGAGCCCGGCGCTGCAGGAATCTCTGCTTCGCTCCACCTGTTGCGTGATCCTCAACCCGGATAGTGCCACCGGCATGGACGCGGTCATCGACCGATGGCCCGATTGGTGGCGCATGGGCGACGCAGAAGCCTTTGCCCGGGCCTATCTGGACGGCATGGCCGCCGAATCCGATCAGGACCTGGCCAGGGAATACCACGCGGCACTGGTGACCGAGCGCAACATGCGCATGGCCCGGCAGATGGCCCAGTGGCTGGAGGGGGAGAATACCTGCTTTGTGACGCTGGGCCTGCTGCACCTGGTGCTAAGCGGAGACAGCGTTTTGAGCTGCCTTGAGGAGATGGGCTACACCGTGGAGCGCATCCTGCCGGAGAATGTTTGAAAGCCGCCACCTTTTCCGCACGCGTTCGCCGCGCCGTCATACTGTATCAGTGAACGGCGCAAGGGACGCTGCCATGCGAAAGCCTCCCTGCGGCCGACGAACAAAGAAGGAGGCGTGCCAATGTCTTTTTACTCTTACAAAAACGCCAACCCCTGCTGCTGCCCCGGCACCATCACCAATGGCAGCGCGCTGGACGGACTGCAGGAAAAGGTATGCGTGCAGGTCAAGCGCGTATACGACAGCTGCCTGCAGCAGGAGCAGCTGGATGACAAGGAAGTGACCATCACCAGCTACGCCATGGTGGCTAACAACTGCTGCAACTGCTGCTGTGATGACGCCACCGAAACCGTGCCCCCCACCAGCCCGCCCGTGCCGCCCATCACGTTCGAAAGCTGCCGCTCCACCACTACGGAAGGCACCATCCGTAACCTTTCCGTGGAACGCCTGTGCGACCGTCCCTGCTTCGCCCGCGTGCGCTGCAAGATCGACGTGCCCATCGACATCCTGTTTGTGGATAGTCGCTGCGTAGAGTACATCGGCAAGGGCGTCATTACGGTGGATAAACCTACCTTTCCGCAACGGCAACGCCCCCGCTATTTTGGGAGCGTTTTTTCTCCGAATACTTCGATGGACACGTTTTTGCCGTCCCAAGTGACGCGATCGACCAGGGCACGGATAGCGCGGCGCTGCTCGTCATGCGTGAGGGAGGCAAAGCTGGTGCGGAAGCTCTCCAGCGCGGAGAAAGCGGCGTCAAGGAGGGCGGAGGGATCGGCGTCGAGCAGGACGGAGGCGTTGAGCTCGCTCAGCGCGTCGCGGTGCTGCTCGATTTCCTGCTCATAGCGGTCGATTTCGCACAGGATGCGCTGGCGGGCACCCTCCGGCGCGCCAGCGGCCAGAGCGTCCACAAGCTTATCCACCTTTTTTTGCATGGAGGCGATGGCCTTTTCGTGCGTGGCCACGGCTTCGGCATGCGTGCGCCGCGCCTCGCCCTGGGCAAGGCGGGCTTCGCTGCGAAGCGTGCTGATGGCGCCTCCATCGGAGGTAAGGCTGGTAAGTTCTCTAATCACCAGAGCGTCCACGTCGCGGCCAGGGGCGTTTGGCATGGCGCAGCGCGCGCCGCAGCTGTCGATTTTCGTCAGGCATACATAGCTGAAGCGGCGCTTGCCGTCCGGCAGAGGCTTGCCATAGGCCTTGGGACGCATGTATGCCCCGCAGCCGGCGCAGCGGATGACGCCAGAAAGCAGCGCGTTTTCGGTGCGCGGGGCTTTGTAGGCGCTGCCCAGATCGCGGTTGTCTTGAAGAATCTGCTGGGCGCGCACCCATATGGCGCCCGGTAGGACGCCGCGGTGCAGGCCGGGCGCGATAATCCAGTCGCTGGTCGGTCGGGAAACGGTGCCGCCGTCGTCCTTGCGGGTGCGGGCGAAGGGCTGGATGCCGCGCACGCCGTCAAAATCCTCCCGCTGGGCGCAGAGCTGGTAGTCACCGGATGAAAAATACGCCCACGCCTCCGCGTCGGCGGTGCAGTAGACGGGATTGGTCAAAAGCAGGCGCAGCGTGGTACGGGAATAGTCGTTGCCGTTGCGGCTGACGATGCGGTGTTCCAGACAATACTGGAGCAGCTTGGTTACGCTGCCCAACCGCAGAAAATGGTCAAACAGATCACGCACCTGCGCAAGCTCCTCCTCCACGGGCGAAAGCATGAGGAGCTTGCGCTTTTTGTCGTCCCGGTGGACCTCCTGCGCTTTGGCCACAAAGCCCAGCGGAGTGACCCCTCCCAGCCAGCGGCCGGAACGGGCCATTTCGTACAGGTTATCCTTGACACGCTCGGCCAGCGTCTCTCGCTCCATCTGTGCCAGGGCGGAGGAGATATACACCATGGCCCGGCCAAAGGGCGTGGAGGTGTCGAAGTTGTTGCGGACGGAGACAAAGGCGATGTTATGGCGCTGAAGATCGTCCAGCAGCTCGGCAAAATCGCGCACATTGCGGCTGATGCGGTCCAGACGGTAGCAGCACAGCACCTGAAATTTGCCGGCACGCATGTCCTCGATCATCTGCGTATAGGCCGGACGGTTGGTGCTTTTGCCGGAAAAGCCCTCGTCCTCGTCATAGACGAGATAATGCGGGTCGTCGAAGCAGCGGTCGCAGTATTCGCGGCACATGGCGACCTGATTGGCAATGGATTCGCTAGTGGGCGAAAACTTGCTTTTGCGCGGGTAGATGGCGATGTTCACGGCGTGCCTCCCCCCTTTGATGTCGTTGAATGGGGACACCTGCAATCCATAGACTTATGTCGGCGGATGGCACTTTTTACAGGGATCATAGCCGCTTTTCTTTGCTTCCGAAAGAGTGACCTGAATGGGATTTTTCATGTTTGAGCAGGTACTTTTGCTGTGATACTTGCTGCCGGATCTGGGGATCCAGACGAGGGGATCATCGGACGTTTGGCCGTCCTGTGCAGAGATGAGAAGGCCACGCGACTCGACCTCGGCATCCACCAGCTGCTTGAGCAGAAGAAGATCGGCATCAGAGAGGGAGCTTAGGTCATCCTCAAGCGAGTAGGAGTCGGCCAGTGCGGGCATCATCATAAGCATGGTGGCCAATATGAGACAAGCAAGGCAACGATGAATGTGTTGTGGACGGACATGCAACATAAAAAACACTTCCTTGTGATCCTGTGCGCAGGAATCTACGAGCCCAAAAAGGGATGGGGTCAGACAGCGGCGGACAGCTTTTCGCTCAGTTCGCGCAATAGGGGCAAATAGGTATTTCCGATGGCCTGATACACGGCGTCGGCCACCGCGTCATCGTAAAGATGGGAGGTCTGATTGCGGGCATCCAGCAGAGCAAGCCAGCCGGTCTCGTCGGTGATGAGGTGTTCGGCGTAGGCTTTGCGCATGACGGCCTTGGGGCTGTGCACATCCAGATAGCCCTGCGCCTGCATGTAATCCTGCGCGGCCTTCCAGGCCAGCTCTGCGCAGAACTCGAAGCGCTGGATGGCGCCGTCGCGCACGGCGGAGCTGCCCGTTTGCCGGTACTCGGCAATGGCCTCTTCCAGCCGGGAAAGCGCGTTGCGAAGCTGTTCAATTTTGACTGTAGATGCATCCATCAGCACGATACCGTCCTTTTTGATATTTTCGGCAAAAGCCGGGGAGGTTTTTTCGGTGACATGGACAAGGTCGTATTCCAAGAGGGTGGGAAGCTGCTCCATGCAGGTTTCAAAGCGGAAAAAGCCCTCATTGCTGCCAAAGAAGGCGATGTCGATATCGCTTTCGGGCTGTTGGTCCCCTCGTGCGCGGGAACCGTAGAGCACCACGCGCTGGGCGTGGCGCTGCCCGGCGGAGGCGATGGCCTGAAGCACGGGGACGGGAATGCCGCTTTTGCGGGACAGGGCGGTGAAGTCGGGCATGGGAAGGCCTCCTGACAATCAAGCAACATTTATAGAGTTATTTCAGTATACCGCATAGAGCATAAAGTGTAAACCATTTCTAGGAGAGGGTACAGGAAAAGGTATCAAAGGACATTTTCGGTCAACTGCCATTGACAATGCAAACATATGTTCGTATAATAGTGCCACGACGCAAGCGAAGATATAGGCGTGGATGATATGTATATAAGGGGGCTTGCAAGTGGACGAAAAGAAAAAATGGATACGGACGCTGGTGACGACAGCATGGAAACTTTCGGTAATGGACATCCGGAAGGTATGCGCATATGCGAATGCGCTGCTTAAGGTATGGCGCGAAAGATAAGGCAAACCGGCGGGCTTTCCGAAAGCTGATTGACGAATATCGGGATGATCTGTATAATGCAGGAAAAAGGGGGTAGAATCATGCCTGAAAAATATCCATACATATGCCCGGACTGCGGGAAGCGATACGAACTGACTATACCTATACTGCATCCCAAGTGTTGGAAGTGCGGGGCAGAGCTGGTGGTGGAGGGCGCGGAAAATCTGAATGCCGCGGGTGAAGATTCGGTACGGGAAGAAAAACCGCAGACTGCGAAGGAGGACGGAAGGACGAACGCCGCAGATGCAGGACTCATCCAGAGAGAAAACACGCAGCCTGAATATACGCGTGTGGAAGAGGACAGGCCCGAAGTGGCACCCAAGCCAATGCAGCAGACAGGACAAAAGAAAAACGCCGAAGACGACTGTCTGTGGGCGATGGTCATGAAGGCCACGGGCTGGATCGGCGTGGCCGGAGCGGCGATATACGGCGCCATGACATTCGGATTTCTGGGTTTGTGCATCGGACTTGGGGCTGGACTTCTGGCAGCATCCGGCATCATGACGGTGGCCGAGATGGCCAAGGATATCCGCAGGATACGGAAGATGATGGAAAAGGATTAAGAGGAGAAGTATATATGAAAAAGGGCATAGTCTTTCTTGTTTTGATTCTTCTTGTAGCTTTCGTTATCGAAAACGCACCAGCTGAAGGAATACTTGCTTTCGAGAGCCTGGAGTATGTTACAATCCCCAAGAAAAGCATAACCCTTAGTCCTATCGCACAAGGTGTTGATGAAGAGCTCATATATGAATGGGTCAGTGCTGATCCTGATGTGGCCAAAGTAGACAAAAAAGGCAAGGTTACAGGTGTGAGCGTTGGAAGTACAGAAATTACTTGTACAGGCTCTTCTGAGAGCGGCGAACAATATACGGCAAAGTGCACGATTGTTGTGAATGCTCCCGTTGAGAAAATAACGCCCGTGCAAAAGAAAATTGAAATGCCAACGGCTAATTACTTTAAGCTTCGTGATCTGTTTATATTTGAGCCAGAAGATGTTTCGCACGTTGGATTCACTGTAGAAATATCGGATTCCAACGTGGTCCATCTGTATGAGGATGGAACCTTTGTTACTACATTTTATACAGGTACGTGCAAATTAACAATAAAAGCAGAGGATGGGTCCGGGAAAAAAGCAAGCATTCAAATTACTGTTCCGCCCGTATATGTTCGGGAAGAAGAAATCGTGATAGATAAGAATGAACCGTATATTTTGATTTATCAGGAAAACATCGGAGGATATTTTTACGATATTGAAGGCGATGTAGTAGAGTGGGATGAAGTTGAAAAAGATGAAGTTGCTGAACAAGTTAAAGGTGACGATTTTTCAGAAAAGTTAGATGTATCGTTCCTTAAAATAACCCCTGTAAAGGCAGGAAACGGGAAAATCATTTTCAGGGAAAACGGGAAGAAGAAAGTAATAAAGATCGAAGTCCAGCATTCTGCCGTAGTGGATAATGTATCTTACCCTGAGATGAGCGTGCAGCATATTTTGCATGCAGAAAATACAATAATCGGTGAGAAAATGAGCATATCAGGCGTGGTTTTTAAGGTAGAAGAAATTGAGAATTCTGAAAAACCGAGTTTTGTTGCTTGGGCTAAAAACGGGGATGATTATGTGGCTTTTACAAGCGCTGAAAAGGATACCTACTTGGAAGGGAATAGCTATACTGCCTTCGGAACTCTTGAAAAAATCACAGAATACAAAACGGAAACGGGCCTTGTGTTTGACTGCCCGGTGATCAATGCGATCAAAATTGAAATGGATAAATGAGCATACAATATAAAAAACTGAGCCGGGAGCATTACGCTTCCGGCTCTTTGATTGCGGTTTTCAGGTAACTGACCATAGATTCGAGCAGGTCATCCGGCATGGCGGCGACAATGCGGATGAGCTGCTTTTTTGCGCTGCTGCCTCCCTCCATGGCACGGGTGAGCAGCTCGATGTCCTGCTCTACACTTGTGTCCATCATATCGCCTTCGCCGGTTTCGAGCCATGTGCGGCTGATGCCAAACTCGCGGCAGATCAATGATATCGTCTGCGCTGAAGGATTATTGTCGCCTTTTTCAAGTTTGGACATGCCGGACGAACTTATATTGATTCTTTCTCCAAATCGTATCTGATTAAGGCCAACAGCCTTTCTTACTTCGATGATTCGTTCGTTGATGCTCATGCGAATCCTCCTTTCAAAAAGAATTATATCAATGTTTTCGTACTAAGTCAAATAATTATTTGACAATTCGTATTTAGTATGATAATATTCGTATGTAATCAGAAAAAGGAGGTGCAAAAAGTGACCAGAGAAGAGCTGCTGCAAGAGGCCATGGCGACGATCAATAAAATGACCGACGAGGAAGCCCAGGCGGCCACGCTGGTGGCTGCCGGCATGATGGCCGGGTACGAAATCGGCCGCATGAGCGCATAAGCCATGCGGGCCCAGCAATTCACGTTTTCTGCTATTATAGCACACCTGCCACCTCAAGCACATACGCTCTATCAGCCATATTCCCGAAAGCGAGCGGAAACCAAGCCGCTTGTCCACACAGCTTGGGCCGCCAAAAGGACGGAACATGCCAACCCTCACAGAAAGGAGGCCTCCTCAATGCCGGCCAAGGAACCCATCGGCGTGACCGTACACCTACCCACGAGCAAAGAGGGCATGGAGCGGCTGCGCGAGCGCCTGATCGAGGTGAACAGCGATATTCTGGCGGCCGCGCTGAACGCCATCGACGCGCCGCGCGAGGTGAAGGTGGCCTATATCCGATCACTGGGAGGGCTGGCCCCCTGGGCAAAGGCACGAAAGGAGCGCGCAAGCGCCGAACAGGAGAGATAAATCCATGTACCTCATTGAATATCAGCCGCCTACGGCGCTGAACCGCTGGCGGCACAGGCGCAGGCTGCGCAAAATGGCGGAGGAAGTGCTCCCGCGGAGCCGGGACTGGGTGTTGGTGCTGGCGGGAATCGCGGTATGGACGGTATTTCTGGCGCTGGTTGTGGGCTGGTGGACGGCATGAGCACGGCGGGAATGGCATTCGTCAAGGAACATGCCGCCGGGGAAATCAGCCCTGGACGGCTGAGACGCTATCTCTGTGATGAAGCGTGCAGCCCAGGCCAAAAGGAGGTCCGGGCGGAGGCATGCCGTAGCTGCGAAAGTGCCTGCGCCTATGGCCGCCGGTTCCTGCGGCTGCTGGATGCAGGGGAAATAACCACAGAGGGCAAGGCCGTGAAAAGGCAGATAAAGCATGGGAAGGGAGAGGCACAGAAGATGGGACAGGCCCCAAAGGAGAACGAAAGGACCGGGAAAACGCGGCAGCCCGCCCAAGAAGCAGAGCGCACAGCTAACAGCATGGCGGGTCGCCCGGAGTACGGAACGTGCGAACAACTGAAAGCGCCTACCGATCTGGAGATCATGGAGGCGTTGAAGGCGGAAAACGAAGAAATGTTCGCAAAGCTGATGGCGGCGGAGGGCGAAAACGCCGATATGCGCATGGAGAAGGCAGCGGACGAGCTGACGATTCTCAAGCTCAAGGCGAGGCTGTACGACGTGCTACTGGGCGATCAGGAGGAAAACAGGCAATGAGCAGCATGGACAAGCGCGCGGCGCTGGTGTGGCTGATTGCCGTGGCATCTGCTATCGGTTTGTGGGTTCTGATGACGGGCGGACCCGCGCTGGCGGAGAAAATGCTGGTGGAGATCTGTGTAGAGGAAGGCAGCTATCTGAACCTGCGTGCAGGTCCCGGACTGGCCTACGACGTGGAAATGGAGTTGGGACCGGGGAACCGGCTGATCGTGCTGGAAACGCGGGGCGAGTGGGCGCTGGTGGTATGGGACAGGCTGGCGGGCCTAAGCGATCCGCCCGAATCATGGGCAAATACCCAATATCTCAAGGAGGTACAAAAAAATGCGCGTACTGATCTGCGATCGCTGCGGCGTGGTGATTGAGAGGGAGGACAGAACGCAATGCCTGACGCTGACTTGCACCAGCGGGCTGAACGGCATGAAGATGATCCACCTGTGCGAGGATTGCCGGGAATCCTTCGGGGAATGGATGGGCGAAAACGGGGAGAGGGAGGGCGCGGGCACATGAACGAAAGCATGGACCGCCTGCGGGACGAAATGGCGAAAATGCACGATCATCCTGGCGTGCAGGCAGTCGGGGAATATCTGTGCCGAAGGCTGGAGGATGACGCGGAAATCGCCCCGGCGTTCCTGGCGGAGGGAAAAAGCCTGACCGGCGCGTTCGCTGAGATCAAGGCGTATGCCAGGAAGCACCAGAAAGGCGGTATGTGCTACGTTTCGGACAGCACCGCCTGGGAGGTGGTATGCCGCTATTACGGCATTCCGGAGCAAGCGCCGAAAAAAGCAGAAACGCACGCGCCTGCGCAAGCGAGCGGCGGGGAGGCTGGTTGCCTTCACAGCATGAACACCGCAGGCGGGCATGCGAACCACACGTATGCGGCGCTGGATCTGGACGCGCTGCTGGGAGGAATGTGACATGGAGCTGGAGGAAGCGCTGCGCCATGCAAGAGGTATAGCCGGAGAATGTCATGTGAACAGCAGGCTGTGGGACCGCGCGGAAATGGCCGTGCCGCATTACCTGTGGACGCTGGGAACGCGTAAGGACCGCAGGGGCTGGTGCTCGGCCTGCAAACGGTGGATGCGGCTGAAGCCGGAGCGCATGACGCCGGGTTATGCCGCGTTTGACCCGTACATGGAGAAGTTCGACGGCGACGAAGAACCGTTCCTGCCCGTGCTGTACAGTGGGCAGCAGGAGCACCTGTTCCGGGAACGGTACAACGGCACGACGGACCACCTGACAACGGGCGCGTGCCCGCAGTGCGGCGCGTGGGTGCAGTTCCGCAGCATCTACAAGGGGCACAGGAGCCTGTGGGACAGGCTGTTCCTGATCGAGTACGCCAAGAGCGCCATAGAGCCGCGGAGCGCCATCGTGTGCGTGGGGCTGGAGATCAACGTGGCATGGAAGCACATGGACGGCCTGGAGCCGGACGTGCCGATGGAGATCACGCCACGCGAACTGTGCGTGTTCCGCTACGGGCAGGGCGCGGACCGCTTCGTGCGGGAAGCCACATGGACGGGCGACGGCTGGGAGATGCGGTGGGCGCACCGGCGCGAATGCGTGAGCGGGTTTGTGCCGGGACGAGGGCTTTATCAGCCGGGCATACAGGTGCGGCTGGACGATGAAAGCTACCGCAATGCCATAGCGGGAACGCCGTTTGAGCACATTCTGGCGGACGAAGGATTGCTTCAGGAGACGGAGGCCGGTGACTATTATGACCGAATCACGTTTGCGGCGCGCGTGGCAAAGTACCCCTGCATCGAATATCTGAACCGGCTGGGCATGACGCAGCTGGCCAGACAGGCCATAGACAAAACCTGCGGAAAAACGCTGAACCTGCGGGGCCGCACCGCGCGCCAAGTGCTGCGCCTGACGGGAGACGAGTGGGCGGAGGCAAAGGGCAAGAAGCTCCGTTTGACCAGGGAGACGCTTGCGGCAAGGGCGTTCGCCCGAAAGAAAGGGCTTCGCATGAATATGGAGCTGTGCGCATGGGTCGGAGCGGAAAGAGAGGGGGTGGAAACGCTGCGAAGGCTGGTGGAAAGCCCCGTGGACGCGGTGAAGGCCGTGAAATACTGCCGGAAGAAGGACGTGCGGCTGGCGGATTACGGGGACCATCTGGACATGCTGGCCGAGCTGGGCATGGACCCGCGTGAGCACGCGATGCCGGGCGACTTTTACGCGGCGCACGGGGAGCTCGCCACGCGAATCCAGCATGTAAAGCAACGCGACAAGGATAAACGCATTGCCGACCGCATCCGGAAAGGCGAGCTGGACGCCTATTTTTTTGGCGCGCTGGGGCTGACGCTGCGGCCCCTGTTCAACGGGGCGGAAGTGGTACAGGAGGGCACGCGCCAGAGCCACTGCGTGGGCAGCTATGTGGACCAGTACGCCGGAGGCGGATGCGTGCTGTGCGTGCTGCGGGAGGACAACGCCCTGGACAGATCCCTCTACACGGTGGAGTTTGGAAAAGACGGGCAGCTGAAGCAGTGCCGCGGATACAAAAACGACAGGACGGACGAGGGCAGGGAACGCAGGAAGGACGACGAGCCAAGGCTCGCGCTGTTCTGGCGGCTGTTTGATGAGGCTCGTGGCCAGTTGGAGCGTCAGCGGGCGGCAAAGCGGAAAAAGAAACGAAAGGAGGCGGCGGCATGAACGAACCGGGCGTGCGGACCATCGATACCATCGCCGCGGAGATCAACGGGATCAAGGAGCAGGTGCGCGCCACGGTGGTGAGCGGCGCCATCGAGATCGGACGAAGGCTGAAGGAGGCCAAGAGCCTTGTGCCCTACGGGGAGTGGGGAGCGTGGCTGGGAAGAAGCGTGGACTATTCTGAGCGCACGGCACAGAACATGATGCGCATTGCCGACGAGTACGGAAAAACAGATCCGCAGGCGCTTGCGGATCTGAGCGTAACGCAGGCGGTACTGCTGCTGGGCGTGCCGGCGGAGGAGCGCGGGGCCTTCCTGGCCGAAAACGACGTGCCTTCCATGAGCACGCGGGAGCTGCAAGCGCAGATCGAAGCGCTGCGGGAGGAAAAGAAAAAGATGCAGCTGACCATCGACGAGCTGATGCAGGGCATACGGGACGACGAGCTGACGGATGAGCTTGTGGCCTTGCAGGGCGATGTAGGCATGATGACAGACCGCGCCGAGCGGGCCGAACAGGAGCTGGAACGTTACCGGCAGGAGAGCGAATCGCGTGCGGCTCGGGCGGCGGAGGAGCTGGCCAAAGCCCGGAGCGAGCTGCACGAGGCCGAGAAACGGCATTTGGCGGCGATGGAAGTCGAGGCTGGAAAGGTAAAGGCCGGACATGAGGAGCGTGAGAAGCTGAAAAAGGAGCGGGATGAGAAACAGCGGCAGGTGGAGGCGCTGGAGCGAAAGCTCACCCGCATGAGCGAGGAGCTGGAGGAGAGCAGGAACAAAGCGCAGACCATGGAAACCGTGCCGTCCGTCGTCCGGGAAGAGCTGGAGCGCCTTCGCGCGCAGGCCGGGCGGACGGAGGCGGAGGGCGAGCTGCGCGCGGCCTTCAATGCCCTGCGGGACGCCTTCGCCCGGTTGAAGGACGGGCTGGACGGCGCTGGAGACGGCGTAGACAAGCCGCGCTTCCGCGCGGCGTTTGTGACGGCTCTGCGCCTGATGGCCGATCAGATGGAAGGAGGCGAGAAACAATGAAAAAATCCGAATCTCTGCGCCAGCTGGCGCTTGGGGACCGAAAATTGAGCTGGCTAGGGAGCTTCGCGGACGAGATGCAGCGGCTGGAGGAAGAAAACGAGCGGCTGATGCGGGATGTGGAGAAGTTTACCGGTGTAGGCCAGATGTACGAAAGCGAGATCACTCGGCTGGAAGACGCCATTGCCCGGCAGGCAGAACAGCTCAGGGACGCGCTGGCGCGAGCCGGAATCCCGGATGTAAAGAGGGAGTGCGATACCGATGAAACTGAAATCCGTTAGCACCTACTGTCAGTCTGCCATGAGTGCCGGGCTGATCTATACCCGCGACGAAAGCGGGGAAATCATCCGGCAGCATCTTGTGTGCAGGCAGATGATCGTGCCGCTGGACGGGATGCCCGTCATAAGCGGGGACCAGCTTCCCGCCCTGCTGGACGTGCCGGAGGAGAAACGGGACGCATGGTTTGTCAGCCGGATTGAGAGGGATGAGGGCACGGGCAAGGAGCTGTCCTGGATGCTGGAGGACCGGCAGCCGGGCGACATCCCCGCCATTCTGCTGCCCATGACCCTTGCGGTGAACGACGTGATCGTGCAGCCGGTCATGGACGAGGCAGGTGTGGCGCGGATGCAATTCGTGCGCGTGGACGCGCTGAAGGTGACGGACGACATCAAAAAGGAACGCACCTACGCCCTGCGAAGCAGGGACGGACGTACCGTACTGATGGTGATGAAGGGAATGACCGCGCGGGCAGCGATCATGACGGACACGGCATGGATCAGCGAGGCGGCGAACGAATGGCTGGAGTGCCTGGCAAACGAGGCGGCGCGCGTGGTGCGGGAGCGTGGGAAGGATGAACGGGCGGAGGGACGGTGACCCCTACGGGCGAGCCGTGCGGGAAGGTACGCCCGCTTGTTGCCTGACCTGCGGATATTACCATCCGCTACTGTGGGCTCTTTGTGAAAAGGAATGCGCGGCGTTCGGCACGGTGGACGGGGTCAAGGACGGCCGCTGTGGGGCGTGGGAGCCGCGGGAGAAATGAGCGGAAATTCATCCGGATACTTGCGGAGTGGGCCGTAAAAAGGCGGCCCACTCCGCACCCAGGATGCGGGCAAGGCCCGCTTTTCCCCCTTGTAACAGCGATTAACTTTTCGCATGCCTGCATAAATATGCAAGCGCTACGAGGATGGCGGAGCCGGAGGCACAGCGAGCGGAGGCGCTGAAGGAGAGCGCGTGCCCGGTGGGCACTTGGCCGCAAAGCGGACAAAGCGACCCGCAAGCGGGGAGCGAAACGAGCGGTGGGCGCGGTCAGCGCCCTCCGCGACGATTGAGCGACCGGGAAGGGATGGGGACCGCCCGAAAGCGAGCGGCGGCTGAGCCGGCTGCCTGCACAGCGCGGGCCGCCCAAAGGGCGGAACGTGCGAACTGCCACAAGGAGAATCGAAGATGCCGTACTTCGAGAAGATCACCCGCTCCGGCCGGCTGCTGGAGGTGGAAAGGTACTTTGCCACCCGCGACGGGCGCAGGATCGCCCGCGGGGAGAACCGGGCGGAGAGCAGCGAGGAGATGGAGCGACTCAACGAGCGCAATGCCCGGCGCAAGCTGATGCGGCTGATCAACGCCAACTTCAGCGGAGCGGCCGGAGACCTGTTCGTGACTTTGACCCACGCGCAGCCGGTGGACGAAGCGCAGGCCGCGAAGGAGGAACGGAACGTGCTGCTGCGCATTGCCCGCGCCCGCGAGCGCAAGGGGCTGGATGCGCTGAAGTATATCGCGATCACCGAATGTCAGAGCGGCAGGTGGCATCACCACCTGATTATCAACGGCGGGCTGACGCTGGACGAGCTGCGCGCCGTCTGGGGGACGCGGGGCCGCCTGATGGTATCCACCCTGGACGACACCTACACCTACGAAGAGCTGGCCCGCTACCTGACCAGCGGGCACAAGCCCCGGCGCGGGGCGGAAGGAGCCGAAAACGCGAAAACACCGCGCAGGAAGGGCGCGCGCCGCTGGCACGCAAGTCGAAACCTGACCAGGCCGGTGGAAACAAAGCGGCAGATTGCCCGGCCGCCGAAGCCGGGAGAGCCGAAGGCCCGGAAGGGATACCGGCTTTTGCCGGACTGGTACGTCGGGTGCGACCGGCTGGGGTATGTGTACAGCTACGCCGCATATGTGGCCGAGCAGCTGCCGGGAGGGCGAAGAGCAGCGAGCAGGACGGCGCGGGCCGCCGCCGGAGCGGCGGCCCTGCCGTTGAGCTGCATGTCGCAGGGGTGGAGAAAACGGCACGGAAAGCCAAGGGATGCCATAATGGGGAGGGAAAGCGAGTGAAGCCGCAAGAGATTGACCGACTGCTGGCAACGCATCGGAAGAACAGAGCACGTGTGGAGCATCTGGCCATTGAGATATCACGCATGGAAGCTGAACTGGGCAATCAGGAAAAAACCGCCATCCTTCATGATGCGTTGCGGGGGCAGACTTACGGAACTGTCAGGAAATCATCTTCGGCGAAAAAACCAGTGGAAGACCTGGTGCTGCAATACCTGGATGGGTATAAACCGCCTCTGATCCATCAATGGAGAGAAGAACTGGAAAGCATGAAAAAAGAGCAGCAAGAGCGAAAACAGGCGATGCGCTATGTGGAGGTATGGATTGGGGCATTGACTGGACGCGAGCAAAAGGTGGTACAGTTGAAGGTGTTAGATGGTCTCACATGGAGTGAGTTGGAAGCCCTGTCTGACACGGCTTTCGGGTTTCATATTACGGCTGGAGGCCTGCGCAAGATCAAGCGGCGGGCGATGAAAATGATCTATGAGATAGCGAGGTAATCGCATTCAGCCTGCTAAAGTATTGCGAGAGAAGCCGGCTTCGATTATAATGACCAATATAAGGAAAAACATGAAACGGAGGACAATCAATGATCAAGCCGGAGCTTTCGTTTGAAAAAGATGATAAATTTCATCGGGAACCCTATGCGGACTTCCTTCTTGAAATTTGCCAAAAACAGGAGGGAAGCGAGGGCGGATACACGCTGGCGGTTGACGCAGCCTATGGGAGCGGGAAGACATGGTTTCTGAAAATGCTGATGAGCAAAATCAAAAAGGAATTTGAAAGACGCGACAGGCCGCTCACAGCCGTGTATTACGACGCATGGAAATACGACTATTTTGATGAACCTTTTGAACCTTTGGTGCAGCAAATCATGCCCCAAGAGGCCATGGCGGATGAACTGAAAGCCAACAATGCCTCTCGGCGTTTTGGAAAATTTGTGGCGGCGCTTAAAGGAGCCGGACTCAAGATAGGCAGACAGGCACCATTCGACGTGTTTGCAGCGGCTATTGATGCGGCAAAAGAATATAAGGAGGCAGGAGAAGCCAAGGCAGAAAGACTAATCGAATATGATGCTCATATAAAAGATTTTAAGGACATGCTAGCCGATGCAATAAAGATATATGGCAAAAACGGAAGGCTACTGGTCATCGTTGATGAGCTGGATCGTTGCCGGCCGGATTTTGCCGTTCGAACGCTTGAAATCACAAAGCATCTGTTAAGCGTACCGGGAATCGTTTTTCTGTACGCAGTGGATATCACCCAACTGCGGAAAACCGTGGAATCCATGTATGGGATGGGAATGGATGCCGAGGGATATCTGCTGCGCTTTTTTGACTATATCACCGTGATGCCTGCTCCCTCTACAAGGGAATATATTCGGGATATCCTTCAAGGATTTGTCGAAGAGGATTATCTTGACGAACTTACAATGGAATTTATACGGGAAAAAAACGATTTTGGATTGTCACTTCGGGATATTGATCGAATCCTGGGAGCTTATCAGGTGATGCATAACCTGTTCCTGAAGGAATATAATCATGTTCATGCACGAAAACTATACCTGTTTTTGCTGACGATGAAGTATAAAACAAAAGACCTATTTGACGCTCTGATGGTTCAAAACAAAGGTGAGTTCGATATTAAGATGGTTCCCCGGCATCAAAGGCCCAATGAAGCAGACATGATATTGGGTTCCATTTCTTGTCTTGGGAAATTTAAAATAATCGGATTAAATGACGATAAGAGTATTTTGAATTTTGAACGATTGTCTACAGACCCAAAAGAGTATATTTGGCAGGAAGGAAAATACCAGTATTTCTTGGAAGCAAAGGGCGACGGAAGAATAAACGTAGGAGCAGGAAAAATTATTTATAATGGAAAATTTATAAAAATACCTGATAAAGGAATATGCATAGATTCGTTACTGTTTATGCCGGATATAGAAAAGATGCTAAAAATCAAGAACTTGCCGATGACCTATAACGAATACGTCCATCAGCAACTTGAAATGTTTAACTTTCGCGTAGATGAGCAGCCAAAATAGTCTTGAGTTGAACAAGGGTACAGAAAAGTATCGCTTTTTTCCCACTTTTTTGCCTTTTCAAATTGAAATAACTGAGCTAAAGTTATACTGAAACAATTATAAGAATCCATTGCTGAAGCGGCCTTCCAAGGTCGCTTTTTTGGTGCATTGTATGCCAAACCTCAACCATTACAAGAAAAAGCGCCATCTTGTATGGCGTGAAAAGGTGTTGAAAAAAGCAGGGGGTCTGTGCGAAGAGTGCCGGCGATATGGCCGTCTGGATGCCGATGGGTTGCCGGTGCGGGCAACAGTCGCGCATCATAAAAGGCCCATCGACGAATACCCGGAACTTGCCTATGTGGTAAGCAACGGGCAGGCGCTTTGCGCCATGTGCCACAACCGGAAACACCCGGAGAAGGGAAGAAAGCGCTGATCCCCCCCATAAGAGGGCGGGAGGGAGGAGGGTGCCGGACCGGAAGGAGGTGCATCCCTTCCCTCCGAGAGAAAAAAGGGGGAAGGGGGGATTTGATGGATGAGAAGCAATACAAGGCAAAGATCATACGCAACATGAAGAAGCTAGGAATATATCGGGCAGAGTTTATGCAGATCATTGAGCGGACGGCGGAGCTGTACGTTTTGCGAGATAAATTCGCAGAGGATTTTGAGATGACCGGCGGACGGGCCGTTGTGAATCACACGAACAAGGCCGGAGCGACGAACATCATTAAGAATCCATTTCTAGTGGCGTTGAACGATGTCGATACGCAGCTGATCGTGCACGAGCGCGAGCTGGGGCTGACGGCAAGCGCGCTGAAAAAGATCAACGAACAGGGGCTGAGAGTGAAAAAGACGTCGTCGCTGGCGGAGGTGTTGAAGGATCTTGACGGAGATTAAAGGCAAATATGCCGGGGAGGTGATGCGGTATGTAGATGCGGTGATGGATGGGCGGATCGTGGCGGGCGAGGACAGGGTGCTGGCCTGCCGGCGGTTTGCGAGGATGGCCGAAAGCGGCGAGTATGATATCCGCACAAGGGACGCCGACTTTGTGATCGGCGTGATCGAAAAGACGTTCAAGCACAGGCAGGGCCAGAAGCTGGACGGGACGCCGCTGCGTGGAAAGCCGTTCCTGCTGGAGCCGTGGGAAAAGTTCTGCGTTTACGGCATGCTGATCTTCTATATCAAGGGGACCAAAGAACGCCTGGTCAAGGAGGCGTTCATTTTTATTCCCAGGAAGAACGGCAAGACGATCTTTGTTTCGGCACTGGCGTGGGCGCTGGGCATCCTTGAGCGGAAATCCGGGGCCAAGGTGTACGTGGTGGGCGCGGCGCTGAAGCAGGCCATGGAGACGTTCGATAACTGGACGTACAACGTGGAGCGGGTGCTGTACGAGAACCGAAAGGCGGCGCAGGCAGACGGGTGGCGCATTCTGGACAACAACATGGAGCACAGCGTGGGAAACAGCGACCTTGCGGGAGGTTCGCTGGACCTGATCGCGCTGGCGAGCAACCCGGACGCGCAGGATAGCTTCAACTGCAACATCGTGATAGCCGACGAGCTGCATGCCTACAAATCGCCGAAAAACTACAACATTTTGAAAGAGGCCACGAAAGCCTACACCAACAAGCTGGTGATCGGCGTAACCACGGCGGGCGATGACGGCACGGGATTCTGTGCACAGAGGCTGGAATACTGCCGCAAGGTGATCAGGGGCACGGTGAAAGATGATGGGTATTTCATTTTCATCTGCTGCGCGGAAGAGGATGAGGACGGTACGGTGGATTTTACCAACCCCGTGCAGCACGAGAAGGCAAACCCCAACTATGGCGTGACGATACGCCCGGCGGACATCATGAACGACGCCATGCAGGCGCTGAATGACCCGCAGCAGCGAAAAGATTTCTACGCAAAATCGCTCAACGTGTTCACGGCGTCGGTGCGTTCGTACTTCAACATCGACGAGTTCCGAAGAAGCAACGAGCGGGCGGGCGAGAGGCTGGGCATCGGTGCGGACTGGCCGCTGGAGAGGAAGCTGAAAGCACTGGCGGCGCTGAAAGCGGACTGGTTCGGCGGGGCGGACCTGTCGAAGCTGCACGACCTGACGGCGGCGGCGCTGCACGGGCAGTATCAGGGAATCGACATCGCCATTACGCACGCGTGGTTCCCGGTGGTGGCTGCCACGGTAAAGGCCAACGAGGACAACATTCCGCTGTTCGGCTGGATGGATGACGGATGGCTGGACATGTGCAACGCGCCGACCAACAACCACGCGGCCGTGGTGGAGTGGTTCAAGAAAATGCGGACCATGGGATTCCACATCCGGCAAGTGGGGCACGACCGGAAATTCTGCCGTGAATATTTTGTGGGGATGAAGTCGGCGGGATTCTGTGTGGTGGACCAGCCGCAGTATTTCTACAAGAAGTCGGAGGGGTTCCGGCACATCGAAAAGCAGGCGAAAAACGACTGCTTTTACTACTTGGGCAGCGAAGCCTATGAATACTGCGTGCAGAACGTATCGGCGATTGAAAAGACGGACGACATGATCCAGTACGAAAAAGTGGGCCAGAACCGCAGAATCGACGTGTTTGACGCGGACGTGTTCGCGGTGGTGCGGATGCTGGAAAATCTGGAGAAGCGCGAGAAGGCGAGGAAGTGGCTTGATGAGTAGAAAGAGGAAACAGCCGTTCAAGGGGACGCAGAGGAGCCGGGACGCTCCCGAAAGGCGGAGCGGCGCCGGGCTGGTGGATGCGGGAAATGCGTGGGAGATCCTGTGCGCGGACGGGTACAAGCCGCTGACGGCCTGCCCGGAGGTGCAGATGTGCGTGGGCGTGTACGCGGACCTGATCGCCAGCATGACGCTGCACCTGATGCGCAACACCGACCGCGGGGACGTGCGGGTGCGAAACGAGCTGTCGCGGAAGCTGGACATATCGCCGCACGGGGATATGACGCGGCACGCGTGGATGAGCCTGATCGTGTGGACGCTGATGATGCATGGCAATCAGGTGACGGTGCCGAGGTTCAGCGGCGGGTATCTGGAGGACCTGACACCGGTGCCGCCGTCGCAGGTGAGCTTTGTGCCGGACGGCGGGAGCTACCGCATCATGGTGGGCGGGGCGGCGTTTCGGCCGGATGAGGCGCTGCACTTCATGGTGCGGCCGGACCCGGAAGCGCCGTACCGGGGCATGGGGTACGGCGTGAGCCTGGCGGATGTGGTGCGTAGCATCCGGCAGACAAACGCCACCAAAGATGCGATCATGAGAAGCCCGGCGCCGTCGATCATCGTGAAGGTGGACGGGCTTTCGGACGAGTTCGCCAGCCCGTCGGGGCGGGCGAAGCTGCGCGCGGAATACATCGATTCCAGCGATAACGGGCAGCCGTGGTTCATCCCGGCGGAGGCGTTCAGCGTGGAGCAGGTGAAGCCGCTGACGCTGAACGACCTGGCGATCAAAACGGGGCTTGAGCTGGACAAGCGGGCTGTGGCATCGATCATGGGAGTGCCGCCGTTTCTGGTGGGTGTGGGCGATTTCAAAAAAGAAGAGTTCAACTGGTTCGTGACCACGCGGGTGCTTTCGGTGGCCAAAAGCATCGAGCAGGAGCTAACGCGGAAGTTGCTGTTTTCTCCGGATCTGTACTGGCGCTTCAACAACCGCTCACTTCTCAGCTACGACATCGGCGAGCTGGTGACGGCGGGCAGCGAGATGGTGGACCGCATGGCCCTCAGGCGCAACGAGTGGCGCGACTGGATCGGCCTGCCGCCGGACGAGGATATGGACGAGCTGCTGGCGCTGGAAAACTACATCCCGGCGGACAGGCTGGGAGATCAGGCGAAGCTGATGGGAGGAGGTGGAGAGGATGCGGAGTGAGAGGCAGACGCGCGGCATGCCGGCGGCGTTCCGGGCGGAGGAACGGGAGGACGGGCGGTATATCGAGGGCTATTTCGCCGTGTTCGGCAGCAACTACGAGCTGTTCGACGGGGCGAGCGAGAGCATCGACCCGCACGCCTTTGACGGAGAGCTGGGCGGAGATGTACGCGCGCTGATTAACCATGACACAAGCCTGGTGCTTGGCAGGACGAAGGCGGGGACGCTGGAACTGCGCGTGGACGGGCACGGCCTGTGGGGGCGCATATCGATCAACGCCGAGGACATGGACGCAATGAACCTGTACGCCCGTGTGAAGCGCGGGGACGTGTCGCAGTGTTCCTTCGGGTTCGACATTCTGAAGGAACGGACCGACGTTGACCCGGAGACGGGGCATGTGCACTGGACAATCGAGAAGGTGCGGCTGTACGAGGTATCATGCTGCACGTTTCCGGCGTATCAGGACACGGAGATCACCGCGCGGGCGGAGGAGTATCGGGACATCCAGGCGCGCCGGGCACAGGCGTGGCGTGAGAAGATGAAAGCGAGGATGAAGAAATGGCATTGAGACAGCTGATCATTGGCAAAAAGCTGGAGGCGCTGCGCGAGAAGCTGGCGGGCGTTAACCGGCGCGGGGAGGAAATCGCCGCCCGGCGGGAGGCGATGCAGAAGCGCGAGGAGGAGCTGGCCGCCGCCATCGACGAGGTGAGCGAGGGCGTGAGCGACGAGGACAAGGCGGCGCTTGAAGGCGAGCTGGACAAGTTCGAGGCTGACGCCACGGCGCTGGACGAGGAAGAAAAAGCCGCGGGCAGCGAGCGCGAGGAGATCGAGAGGCAGATCAGCGAGCTGCAGAGCGAGCTGGACGAGCTGAACAGCCGCTGCGATGGCGCGGCGAAACAGGAAAGAAAGGATGAAAAAAGGATGGACAACCGGAGCTTTTTTGGCATGACCATGGAGGCGCGCGACGCCTTCTTCGCCCGGCAGGACGTGAAAGAGTTCTGCGACCGCGTGCGCGCCCTTCGCGCGGAAAAGCGCGCGGTGACGGGCGGCGAACTGCTGATCCCGACGGTGGTGCTGGACATCGTGCGCGAGCGCGTAGAGGAGGCCAGCAAGCTGCTCAAGCATGTTCGCCTTCGCAGCGTCCCCGGCAAGGCGCGCCAGACGGTGGCGGGCGTGATTCCCGAAGCGGTGTGGACGGAGCAGTGCGCCAAGCTCAACGAGCTGGCCATCGACTTCACGGGCGTTGAAGTCGATGGGTACAAGGTAGGCGGCTTCGTGCCGGTATGCAACGCGACGCTGGAGGACGCGGACAACGTGGCGCTGGCGGCGGAGGTCATCACGATGCTGGGGCGCGCCATCGGCATGGCGATCGATAAGGCGATCCTGTATGGCACGGGCAAAAAGATGCCCCAGGGCATCATTCCGCGCCTTGTGGAGACCGTGGAGCCGGATGACTACCAGACCACGGCGCGTGAGTGGGTGGACCTGAGCACGAGCAACGTGGTGGCCATCAGCGGCAAGACGGGGCTGGAGCTGTTCAAGGAGATCGTGACGGCGGCGGGCGCGGCCAAGGGTAAGTACAGCGCGGGCGGCAAGTTCTGGGCCATGAATGAAACGACCTGGAACAAGCTGCTGGCCGAGGCCATGAGCATCAACGCGACGGGCGCGATCGTGTCCGGACAGGGGATGACCATGCCGGTGATCGGCGGCGCCGTTGAAACGCTGGAATTTATGCCGGACGGCGTGATCGCGGGCGGCTACGGCGACCTGTACCTGATGGTGGAGCGCGCGGGCACGACAATCGCCCAGAGCGAGCACGTGCGGTTCATCGAGGACCAGACCGTATTCAGGGGCACGGCCCGCTATGACGGCATGCCGGTGATCGCTGAGGGCTTTGTGGCCATCGGCATCAGCGGCACGAAGCCCACGGGCAACGCCGTGACCTTCGCTACCGACAGCGCAAACCCTTGACGGCGTCCCTGCAATCGCTGGTGGTAGGGACGCTGACGCTAAACCCGGCATTTGACCCGGATACGCTGAGCTACACGGCGGACACGACGAACGCCACGAGCAAAGTGACGGCCACGCCCGTGAGGAGCGGTGCGAATGTGACGATCATGAATGGCGAAACGCCCGTTCAGAATGGCGGCACAGCCACATGGTCGGAGGGCGAAAACACGCTGACGGTGACGGTGGAAAACGGCACCACGAAGCGCGCGTATACCGTGACCGTGAACAAGAGCGCGGCGGGTTGACACAAGGCCCTGCGCGGCGGGACATGACCGCCGCGCGGGGCGGATGAGAGGAGGCGGCGCATGGACATCATTGCGCTGGCGCTGCCGCTGGTAAAGGCGAGGCTGAACCGGCTGGCGGGCGACACGACGCTGGACGGATACCTGGAAAGCCGCCTGCGGGGCGTACAACAGGAGATGGAGCGCACGGGCATCGCGCTGAACGCGGAAAGCCCGGACGACCTGATGCTGCTGGTGGACTGGACCGTGTGGGAATACGGAAACCGCGACAAGGCGGCGGGCGTGCCGGACTGGCTGCGCCTGCGCAGGCGCGAGCGGTGGCTGAACAGGGGCGGTGGACAGAATGATTCTTGACAGCGGCATCCTGACGGTATTCGGGCGCGTGGACGTGAGCGGCGGAGGAAACATGCCGGCGTACAGGTCGGTGAAAAAGCATCAGGGGTGGTACGGCAAGCTGGCCTTTGAAACCGCGCCCGCCTATCCGACGGAGCGCCGGGAGGACGTGGAAACGAGCCTACGGGTGCGAATCCACCGAAACGACGCGGTGACGAACCACGATTTTGTGATTCTGCGAGAAGCGGACGCGCCGGAGGATGGCGACAGGCGGCTTGAGGTGACACGCGCCTACCACGGCACGGACGACGAGAGCGGCGAGGAGATCACGGACCTGACGCTGAGGGAGGTGGAGGCGTGACGCTGGACGGATTCGGGCAGATGATCGCCGCCATTGACCCGCAGGCGCGGCGGTATGCCAACACCGGACGCGGGGCCTATACGGTGTGGCGCGAGTACGGGCGGATCGGCGCGTGGGCCGGGGGAGAAAACGAGGGCGGATGGCGCGTGCAGGTGGACCGCTACACCCGCGGGGAAAATGACGCGGTGGCCGCCGCGATCGCGTCCGCGCTGGAGGAAAGCGACGAAATCGCCTTCGAGCACACGGTGGACAGCGAGCTGGAGGACGGCGGCGTGCTGATCCGGCACATCTTCGACTGCGAGGTGTGGTAGGTGGCGAAGTTTGAGATGAGCGGCGTCGACAGAATCATAGACGAGCTTGGCCGCATGGACGCCCTGACCGGGCCGATGGCGGAAGAGATGATTGAAGCCGGAACGGACGTCGTTGTTGAAACCTGGAAGCGGGTCATTAAAGAGCGCGGGCATGTTGACTGGGGGACAATGCTTCGGACGGTAAAAGCCAGAAAACCTCCGGGAAGCGGAGAGGTCGTGGCGCGCGAAGTATATCCCATGGGGAAAGACCGCAAGGGCGTCAGGAATGCTGAAAAGGCATTCATTCTGCATTATGGCCGAAGAGGCGTGAATGGAAAAGGCGAAATCATCGGCGATCACTTTGTAGATCAAATCGTAAATGAATCCGATGGACTCGCCGTATCCGCCATGGAAGCCGTGATGGACAAATATATAAAGGAGTGAAAGCGATATGGCATTTGTGGGACTGAAATACTGCGTGTTTGCGCCGATTACGACCGACACACCGTTCACGCCGATCGTGTACGACACCGGCGTGGTGCTGGGGCGGATGATCGGCGCGAACATCACATTCAACCGAAACAGCGAGCCGCTGTATGCGGACGATGGGATGGCCGAAAGCGACAACAGCATCACGGGCGGCACCATCAGCCTGAATCTGGACGACGTGGAAGAGGAGGCGCAGGTAACAGCGTTCGGGCTGCTTAAGACCGGGGACCCCGGCAGCGAAGTATACAGCGAGGTTGGCGACCCCGCGCCCTACGGCGGAATCGGCTATGTTCGCGTGCGCAAGCTTCGCGGCGTAACCAGCTATGTGGCCTACTGGCTGCACAAGGTACAGCTGGCCGTGAACACGGACAACGCGAGCACCAAGGGCAAGAGCATCACCTGGCAGACGCCGACGGCAGACGGGACGATTCTGGCCGCCTACCCGAATGCGGACAAGAAGGCGTACTACCGCGACCGTGCCGTATTTGATACGGAGGCGGAGGCGTATGCCTGGGTGGACGAGAAGGCGGGTATCGGCGCATGAAAGAGATGACGATCGCCGGGCGAAAGACGGGGCTTCGCTTTGACGTACAGGCGTGGCTGGAGGCGGAGGAAGCCTTCGGCAGTCTGGAAGCGATGATCCGCCGGATGGATGAGGGCGAGCGGCCCATGGAGGCGGCGCTGACGCTGGCGGCCATCGAGATCAACGCTTATGAGCGGCACGCGGGCGGCACGCCGGACGCGACGGTGGAGTGGCTGCGAGCGTCCCTTGCGCCGAAGGAGGCGGCCACGCTGACGGCGCGGGCCAAGCTGGCGCTGACGGAGGGCATGCGGCGCGAGCATGCGGAGGATGACGACGAGGACGTCGATCTGGTGGCCCGCGAGATCGAAAAAAAAACAGAAAAAGCATCCGGGCAAGAGAGTGCATCGGATGCGGACTGATTGCGGGGCTGACGCTGGCCGACGCGCTGGCGTCGGCCCCGGGCATGGTGATGGACCTGTACGTGCAGCGGCGGGAGTATGACGACCAGCTGCACGGAATAACGCGCCGCGCGGCGGAGGAGTGGAACGACTGATGGCGGTACGGGAGATCAAGACCAGCATATCGCTGGACGGGGAAAAAGCGTTTCGGGACGCCGTGAACGACGCGAGCCGCGCCATGCGCGTGATGAACGCCGAGCTGAAGGCGATAGGCGCCGAGTTTGGCGTGACGGGCGACAAGCAGCAGTTCCTGACGCAGAAAAGCAACAATCTGCGTCAGGCGATTGCCCAGCAGGAGCAGATCGTCAACGCGCTGAGCGGTGCGGTGAGCGACAGCGTCCAAAAATACGGCGACGCAGCCAATCAGACGGACGGATACCGCATCAGGCTGGCCAACGCCACGGCGGCGCTTAATCGCATGAAGCAGGAGCTTGCTGCGACGGACCGGGAGGCCGAGGAGCTGGGCCGGGACAGCACGCGCGTGGGGCGACAGATCGAGGATGGAATCGGCGACGGGGCGAGAGAGGCGCAGGAGAGCCTGAGCGATATGATGCGCCAGATGCAGGAGGACATCGGCAGCATCAAGGGAAGCGCGGCCTTCACGGTGACAACGCAGATTGCCGGAGGCATCGTGGATGTGGTGAACAATCTTGCAGGATTCGTTGATAGCAGCCGGGACTACCGGCGGCAGATGGCGTATCTGGAAGAATCGGCACGTAATGCCGGGATGGACTGGGAGGATGTTCAGCGGTTTGTGTTTGAAATCACAAGCCTGACCGGCGACATGGACGGCGCGGCGGAGGCAATGAGCAATCTGCTTCTTACTGGACTTAAAGGTCAGGACTTGCAAAATGCGATCGATCTATTTACAGGCGCCAATATTCTGTTTGGCGGGGCGTTTGAACTAGGGGGCCTAGCTGGGGACTTGCTTGAAAGTATCAGGAGCGGAACGGCGACAGGCCTATATGAAGAGCTACTAACAAAGCTGGGCGAAGACGTCGAAAGCTACAATGCCGCGATGGAGGGGTTGAGCGAGGAGGAACGGGCCATCGGTTCGCTGACGTTCCTGTCGAACAACGGGCTATTGCAAACGACGGAGGAGTTCAAGGAGCGCAACAGCGCACTGATCGAGGCCCAGCAGGAACAGCTTAAGGCGCAGCAGGCATGGGCGGAGCTGGCGGAGGAGCTGGAGCCGCTTTCGACCAAAATTACAGAAAAGACGACGGAGTATGTGAAGGCACTAACCAGCGGAATAGCCACACTGAAGTTGATTTTGTCAGATAATGCCGAAGAAGCAGCATCCAGTCTTGGTATGAGCGAAGATGAGCTGGCCAGAGAATGGGCAAAAAAAACAGGAAACACCGGCCTGCTGAACGATGAGGAGAATCAGTGGGGGATTTTTCGGACAGATGTTGGCGATGCGTTTTCGAACATATGGAAGGGTCTATTCGGAGGTGCTTCCGCAGAGGAAGCGGGGCGGAATGACGGTGCAGCCTATGCGGAGGGAATGGACGCTGCGGTGCGTGACAATCTTCCGACCTACGATGAGATGATGGAAGCCTATTTCATGGGCGGGGCGGATGCGCTAAAGGGCTGGATTGATTCGCTGGCTCTGAGCGAAGAGGACCGGGCCGCCGCTGACGAGATAATGAGGTCCATCGGAGTGGAGAGCGGTACAGGATTTGACGAAGGACTGAAAACGTCGATGAACACCGCCATCGAGAACGCAAAGATCAGCGGGAGCAATGCCGCGATGGGCGTGGGGAACGGTATCGCGGAATCGTCGTCTTACGCTGTGCGGCAGGCGTGGGACATGGCCAACGGGATCAACGCGGCGCTGGCGAGCATCGGCGCGGGGTACAACGCGCCTGTCATCGGGCGCTATGGGCCGTCCGGGAACGGCGACGTATATCTGGACGGAAAGAAGGTCGGAGAGACGATTGCGCCGACGGTGAATGCGTCGCTTGGCAAGACAGCCGGACGGCTGACGAAGGTGGGATGATATGCGGTTTAACGGCGTGGACATCCGGGACGTGCACAGGGCCGTGAGCGTGGAAAAGGAGATCCCGCCCGGCATGCCGGAGATGACGATCGAGACGGCGCAGGGATGGGACGGCGAGACGTTCGTGGGCAGGACGATGGGGCGCGGCAGCTATGTGGTGCGCGTGAACATCGCCTGCCGGGAACGGGAAGAAGCGTGGCGCGTGCGCGCACTGCTGGCGCAGTGGGCCATGAGCAGCGGGAACGCCACGGCGGCGCTGGAGCCGACGCACTGGCCGGGCGTTGCGTATGACGCGGTCGCCGGAAGCATTTCCGAACCGGAATTTGTGCGGGGGTTCGGGAAAGTAGTCGTTACCTTCGTTCTGCCGCGTCCCGTCGCGCATGATGTGGCGGAGAGCCGGGCGAGCGGCAGCGGCAGCGTGAGCATGCTGGTGCGCGGGAGCATGCCGTGCCGCCCAGTGATCCGGCAGGTGCTGGCGTCGGGGCGAAGCGGCCTTGTGCTGACGCTGGACGGAAAGGCGTTTTTCACGGTGCGCGGACAGCTGAACGCCGGGCAGACGGTGGAGATTGACACAGGCCGGTCGGCGCTGACGGTGGACGGCGTGCATGCGGAGGAGCGTGTGAGCGTGACGGGCACGGTATGGCGGCCCGGATTTACGCCCGGAGTGCACACGCTTGGCAGCAGCGACGGCGGCACGCTGGAGGCGAGGTGGCACAGCGAGTGGGCGTAGACGTATATCTGTTTGACACGCACAGGCGGGTGCGGCAGGTGCTGCCGGACGTGTACGAGCTGGTGCACGATGAGGCGGAGTGGCGGCTGACGGCGCAGATTCCTCTTTCGGCCGGGGCGCAGCCGGGAGAATATCTGGGGTTCACATGCGTGGACGGGGCTTTTCGCCTGTTTGGCATTGATGAGGCGGAGGACGACGAGCGCAGCGGCGTGACGGCGATCGACGCGACGGACGCGGCCGTGTGGGACCTTATGGGCGTGGTCGTGAAAAGCGTGAAGCTGGAGGACGCAGGAGCGGCGGAGGCGTTCGGCGCCATCCTGAACGGCACGGGCTGCGCGCTTGGCACGGTGACGGCCACGGGGCGGACCGGGGACATCGACATCTACTACCAGAACGCGTGGAAAGCGGTACAGGACACGCGGGCGATCTATGACGCGCGCCTGGTGGTGCGATACGGGATTGCGGACAACGTCATCACGGGCATGGCGCTGGACGTGCTGGCAAAGGAAAGCATGTTTCGTGGGCGATTTTTCGACACGGCGGTGGATGCGGAAAGCGCATACCTTACGCGCAGCGGGCGGACTGTGACGGTGCTGTACGGCCTTGGGAACAGCGTTTCGACGGGCGACAACCCGCAGAAGCTGACGTTTGCGGATGTAATGTGGAGCGCGGCGGGCGGCGATCCGGCAGACAAGCCCGCCGGGCAGGACTGGATTGGCGACGCGGAGGCCATGGCCATCTATGGACGTGTAGAGGACGTATACACCAACCAGTACCAGGACGATCCTGCCAAGCTGCTGCGGGAAACGTGGGAGCAGCTTAAGAAGGTGTGCAAGCCGATTGCGACTGCTACGGCCACGGTGCAGGACATGGAGTTCGTGCCGGGGTATGAGCATCAGCAGGTGCGGCTATGGGACACGGTGGCCATCGTGCGGCGTGACGGCACGGCGCTGGAAAGCACGGTCACGGGCATCGAGCGGGACTATGTGCACCCCTGGCTTACGAAGCTGAAAACGGGAGACGAGGACCATGACGAGCCGAGCCTTGCGCGAGAGATGGCGAGGGCCAGCGCCAGCATGGAACAGCTGAGCAACCGCGTGGGCGGGCATGGCGCCGGGATCAGTGAGAACAAGCAGTTCATCATCCGCGACCGCGAGGTGATAGACCTTCATACCATAAAAATAAAAGAAAACGGTGATAAGATACAAGAAACAGAGCTCCGCATGGGTGATGCGGAGGTATCTATCCTTGCACAGCAGAAACAGCTGGACGAAAACGGAGAACGGATATCAAGTGCGGAGTTCCGTCTGGATGGCGCCGAGGCCAAAATACTTCTTAAGGTGAATAAAGATGGCGTTATCGCCGCTATCAACCTGACGCCGGAAGAAGTGAAAATTCAAGCTGCCAAGATCAACCTTGAGGGGTATGTGACGGCGACACAGCTTTCTACCGAGATAGCAGCGATAGAAAACAGCTTTTCCGACATGGTTTCAACCAAAACGCTGTATGCGCAGAGCTTATTTCAGTATCAAGGATGGACCGGCGTGTGGAAAAGCGGCGACTTTGTGACTTCGGTAACGTTTCCCAGATATGTGGAGGATACAATATACTATAAAAACTGGAACGGAGAGAACACGTTCATGAGAGTGCTTACACCAACCAAAAATGAAGCCGGGGGCTACAACAAGAGCGATAGCATTTATTATCTGGGAAGGTAAAGGTGACAAAGATGAAAGACATGCATCTATGGCTGAAGGCCGTAAAGGACAGGTTGGAGACAGTACACGTTAGCGGGCAGAAAGACATATCCACCATGGCTGCGGTGCTGAACACCCTTGACGATCTGATGGGAAAAGCGAAGCAGGAGGCGGAGCAGGATGAAGCTGTCGACCAGTAAGGGAATCGAATATGAAGTGATGTGGGCCGGGGAATCCGTGGGAAAGTATGGCCGGTTCCTCGTACAGATGGCGGAGGTGCGGACGCTGGTTGAGCTGATCGCCGAATTTGACGGGATCGAGTGGGCCAAGACCGTCGGGCCGGACGGGCAGCCGGACAGGGAGTTTGCAGGTCCGATGAGACTGGAAGCGGCGTCAAGGCTTGGGAATGGGAATGTGCTGATTACGCTGGAGATGGAGGGCACAGTATGAATGCCAGCATGATACTTTCGTTCGAGCGAGATATCAACGATCCGCTTATTACGTTTTGTCCTGCCACACTTTTGGCGCGTGGGGACCAGAATGCGAACATCATCAAGCTGACAGTCATGGATGGGAACGCGCCCACCGACCTTTCTGGAAATACGGCCGTTGTTCTGTTTCAGCGTCCCGGGGACAGCTATGTAGTTAGATGCCCCGGATCTGTTTCCGGCAATGTAATATCAGTAACGCTGCTTGGCGATTGCTATCTCTATGCCGGGCAATACTACGCCAGTTTGATACTGGATGCGGATGGATTCACACGTACAATGTTGCGGCTTGCCGGGCAAATCGAAAGCAACGGAGATGGGCCTATTATTGACCCAACCGGCACGATACCGGGATATGAGGATATAGCGAGGATATATGCCGAGCTTGAGGCGTCGCTGGGGAGGTCGGACGCGGCAACGGATAGCGCGAATGCAGCCGCGCAGAACGCGAATGAAAAGGCCGCGCTTGCAAATGAAGCTGCTGGAAATGCCAACGTGGCGGCAGGTAATGCTAATGGGGCCACCGCAAGGGCAAATGAGGCCTCTGAGAGCATCGAGGGCTTGACGGTTGAAGCGTCTGATGTGTCCTACGACCAGCCTGCGACGGCGACAGTGACGGACGTTGATGGACACAAGCGCATTGCTTTCGGGCTTCGGCAGGGCGTGCCGGGGCCTGTACCCAAGCTAACTTTCACGGGCGAAACCGGCGAACCCAACACGGACGTGGTCATCACGCAGAGTGGACCGCCCGAAGCGCCCGTTGTTAAACTGAAGATCCCTCAAGGCGTGCCGGGCACTGGAAACGTTTCTACCGTTGACGGCGTGGGGTCCGATTCTGGAGGAAATGTCGCCCTGAGCGCTGTGCGGTATGTAACGCAGACGCTTGAGGACGCGCAGAAAGTGCAGGCCCGCAAGAATATTGGTGTTGACGGGCAGGTGTACCCCTGCACGGCATCCGCACTGGAAGCCCTGAGCAGCTCCGACTTGGTGGGCATCTACAATCAGGGGTACAGGGCCGTGCAGGCAACCAACAACGAGACGGTTGTGACGCTTGGCCTTGCGTCTGATGGTTCGCTTGCGTGGCAGGGGTGCAATCAGGGCAGGACCAACCTGTTGGACAACCCGGATTTTTCAAACCCCATCAACCAACGCGGATTGACCACGTACAGCGGCAGCTTCATCTATTCGATTGATAGGTGGGTGATTAGCGGCACGATCAGCTTGCAATCCGGTGGAATTTCTGTATCCCCAAACGGATTTTTTCTCCAGCGTATGGAACCGCTGATTAACGGTGAAGACTATACGCTGGCTGTATACGTTGGAAATCAACTGTTGGTAGGTACTGTCACCTATGATAGTGTATCAAGCGACACACAAGTAGCAGTATCAAATTCGCTTGGCACGCTGTATATTCAGAACATAGAAGGGAATTTGTGCCAATTTGTGGTCAATACCGTAGCGCAATCAATCATTTCAATGCCCGTGCTACTTAAAGGGGCGTATACGGCGAAGACATTGCCGCCGTGGACAACCCCAGACTATGTCATGGAATATATGAAATGTCTAAGGTATTATAGAGAGCTAACTAGCTACGGAAGAATTGTCTTTAAGCCGTATGGAGAAGTTGTAAACACAATAGTGTCTTCTGAGGAGATGAGGATACTGCCAACAGTAGAGGCTGGAGCTATAAGAGTGTTCGATGACTCAGAAGCATGGGTGGTTGCCACGGTGGCTAGTGTGACGTGGATGGGGGATGGGTACAAGGTCAGACTCAACGTCAACGGAACGGTATCAAACGGAAATACCTATCTTATGCAAGGATTCACCGGGCTGACCGCCGACTTATGATTTACGGGGAGGGAATGAAGATGAATGACGTATATAAAGTGTACATTCGTCGGGACGATGCTGAACGAATAATAGATGTTAATAGCGACGCCTTTCTGACCGAAACAAACGACTGGACACAAATTGACGAGGGTGTAGGCGACCGCTATCATCATGCTCAAAACAATTATTTCCCCAAGCCGCCGTATGACGATAACGGCATTCCTCGTTATGCCTACGTTCCGAACGGCTCGCCCAAATGGAGGGAGCGCATTCCGGAGGAAATGGAGGCGGACTATGTGCCGCCTGTAAGTCAACCCAGCGCTGAGGAATTGCTCAATGCTTTGATGGAGGGGATCGCGGATGCTTGATACGAATACGATGCGAGCCATTGGCAGACTGATCGCCCGACAGGCGAGGAAACAAGCACCCGAAGCTGCAGCCAATGACGTTATTGATCTGGGGCCGCTGCTCGCACCATGGAAAGCGGGGACAATGGACTCGCCCGTGGCTTATGCTGCGGGAGACGTGCGGACGTACAACGGCCAGCCATGGAAATGCGTACAGGCGCATACGCACCACGGGGAATCCGGCTGGGAGCCTGGCGTCGCGGCAAGCCTGTGGGCCAACTACCACGCGACGGACGCGGCGCATGCGCTGCCATGGGTACAGCCTACTGGCGCGCATGATATGTACAAGTCGGGAGAGTACATGATTTGGACAGATGGAGAGGCGTACAGGTGCCTGTCCGATACGGCATATTCGCCGGAAGAATACTCGCAGGCGTGGGAGGTGGTGGAATGATTAGCGCGTGGTGGCTGATTCCTGCGGCCATGTTTGGTGCATTTGCGGTGGTGTCCATGCTCGCAATTTGCAGATCTGGGAGGGACGATTGATGGTTGCAGTTGATGATTTTTTGAGAGGCGTGCAGGAGATCAAATCGGAAGCCCCGACCTATCGCGAGGGCGGAGACGGATCAGACGGGACATGCGACTGCATCGGGCTGGTGATCGGAGCCGTCCGTCGCGCCGGTGGCAGATGGACAGGCACGCACGGCAGTAACTATGCGGCGCGGTTTGCTGTTGACGGACTTTTCCGGCAGGTCGATGCAGCGGACCTTGAACCGGGTTGGCTGGTGTTCAAGGCGGTGGGGCCGATGGATGCGTGGTATGATCTGCCTGACAAATACCGGGCCGGTGGAGCTGAATACACCGGCGACGTGATGGACTATTACCATGTGGGCGTAGTCACCGGCGTGGAACCGCTGGCCATCACCCATTGCACCAAAGGCGGCGGCGTGGACGGCGTGACGGTGGATACGCGTCAGGGCGACTGGCGGTATGCCGGGCCTTGCGCGTTGGTGACGTATGCCGCGGACACAGATAGCCCGGAGGGAGGCGATACATCCATGGAGACACGGCGCGCGGTGGTGGTGAGCGGGGACGGCAACCCGGTGAAGCTGCGGTCTACGCCATCGACAGACAAGCCCTATCTGGCAAAGGTGCCTGTGGGCACGCCGGTAGAGGTGATGCAGGACGCGCAGGGGTGGGCGCAGGTACGGCTTTCATCCGGGCAGGTTGGCTATATGATGACGAAGTTTCTGGCGTTTGAGGACACGGAGGATGTGCCGGAAAGCGGACCGGACGAGCCATCGGGCGAGACGTTTGAGGCGGAAGTGCTGGACCGGCTGGAGGGTATCCAGAGGACGCTGGATGCGGTGCTGGACGCCGTGACCAATGGCTGATCCATGGGAAGGAGGTGACGACTATGCAGTTTTTGGACAATGCCGGACAGGTGGCCGCGTCCATATCCGCTATCCTTGCTCTGCTGGGGCTTATTTTTTTTGCACCGGTTAAACGATGGCTGAAGGCCAGAAAGGCCGCCAAGGAAAAGGCCGCCGCGGAGCAGAAGGCCTTTCGCAAAGAGCTGAAGGAGACGCTTGCGGAGCTGAACGCGAAGCTGTGCACTCTGTCCGACGACATCGGCGATCTTCAATACGAGCGTCTGTCGCAGGCGTATGACTTTTATACAACGCGCGGGTGGTGCACCAGCTCCAAGAAGCTGATGCTGTGCAAGATGCACAAGAGCTACCGCGCGAAAAACCGAAATCACCTGTCCGAGCATTTTGAGCAGGAAATTCTTGATTTGCCGGACAAGCCAAAGAAAAAGGAAAGCGAGGAGATACCATGAAGAAAATGCTTTGTTGGGCATGCCTGCTGATGGCGCTGGCGCTGCTTCCGGCGCTCGCTATGGCCGAAGAAACTGTTGCCATGCCGGAGGTCGCCGCGCCCATCGACTGGACGGCGCTGATGGTGGCCGTCATCGGCGTAATCGGCACGGCACTTTCCGCGCTGCTGGGGCGCGTGTGGGTAAAGTATGTGAAGCCGTGGCTTGAGCAGCGAGATCTGACCGACGCGGCAAAAATTGTGGTGGAAGCCGTGGAGGCGCTGCTGGGGCGTTACTGCGGAGAGGACAAGTGGAAACTGGCGCTGCAAAAGATGGCCGACCGGGGCTTTTACACCGACAGCCAGCAGGTAATCGACGCGCTCAAGGCCGCGTGGAAGCAGCTGGACATGGCCATGATCGCCGCGGGGGAAAAGGATGTGTATGGGATTGGTGAGCCGGAGAAACCGCCCGAAGCTGCTACGTAATAACAGGAAACGCCCTGCCCGGCAAAACGCTGGGCGGGGCACGTAATGAAAGGAGCCTATCATGATTCAAATGATGCAGGGCCATGCCCTGACAATCCTAAGAGAAATGCCGCGGGATGCCTTGTTTGACTCTGTTATAACCGATCCGCCCTATGCTTCCGGGGCTGCCACTCAAAGCGGTATATCAGCCAAAACGTCGACGAAGTACACAAGCAACAAGCGAGGGAACTGCCCCTATCCAGACTTTGAAGGGGACACAATGGATAAGCGGAGCTGGGCAAACCTGATGCTGCAGGTGCTGCTGGAGGCGCGCATGCGTACCAGGCCGGGCGGCGTGATCGCCATGTTCGTGGACTGGCGGCAAACGCCCGTGGCATCGGATGTGATGCAGTGGGCCGGATGGACGTGGCGAGGCATGGCCCAATGGGACAAGGGAAACTGCAGACCCCAAAAAGGCCGATTCAGACAGCAGACGGAAAATATCCTGTGGGGCTCAAACGGAGCGTTGCCCGTTGACAGGCCGGTGCCCTGCCTGCCGGGGGTATTCACCTGCCCGAATGTATCGGGCAAAGAGAGACGTCATCAGACGCAGAAACCGCTGGAGCTGATGCGCCAGATCGTGCGGATCTGTGTGCCCGGAGGCTGCATCCTGGACCCATTCATGGGCAGCGGGACAACCCTTCTGGCGGCTGAACTGGAAGGATATGATGCAATAGGCTTTGAGCTGAATGAAGCCATCTTCCGATCGGCGCAGGAGCGAATGAAAGAACGGACATAATCACCAAATATTATCAGGGCGGACGGTGTGCAACGCCCGGTTTTTTAGGATGTATGCGCAGCGAATTTTGCGATGGATTCTCTGCGCATGTACCCTGAGATTATGGGAAGAAGGAAACGGCATTGATGCCGAAGGCGGAGGCAATGGCCAGAAGGCTGGACAGCTGGGGAAGGTAGCGGCCTTTTTCCCATGCTGACACCGATGAATTGCGGGCGGCGAACCCGCATTTCACGTTGAAGGCACGAAGGGTCAGACCGGTAGAAGCGCGAAAGAAAGCAAGTCTGGCACCAATGGTACCCCCGATGAGCGACACCATGGGAGGGGAGAGAGGACCATATAGCACGAAGGACGGGTCGCAGTTCGTTGCCCGGCAGAAGGACAGGAAGTGCTGGCAGCTCATAGAATGACAGTGGGCCTCCATCTTCCAGTAGGAATCCTTATTGATACCCATCAGGCGTGCGAGAGCCTCGCCGCTCAAACCGGCCTGAAGGCGGGCGTATTTGAGGCGCTGTTCGATGGTATCGGCAGGGAGGCTGGAAGCAAGTAAGTTTTGCGTGGCGGTGTAGAGGGGCGTTGCCGCTGTGGAAGGGTGGATAAAGACGTCCTGCTGTCCATCCCCGACGAGTCCATCGTGCCTTACTCCCTGGAGAGCATGGTCAGCGCCATCTGCGTTGCCGGCACCTACGAGGGCAACAACAAGTTCAAGCTGACGGTTTGCGTGACGGTCATCCTCAAGGTCCTGGCCCAGGTGGAGATCCTCATCCCCTCCTACGGCTTCTGCCCCATTCCGCCCTGCGAGGAATTCGCGGAAAATGTGTGCGATGAATTTTTCAGTCTGCCTCTCTTCCCGCCCGCCTCGCTGTGCAACAACGACGACGTATGCCTGCGCAACAGGGCCTGCAACACGGGCTGCAACACGAGCTGCAATACCGGTTGCAACACGGGCTGCAATACTGGTTGCAATTGCTGCCGGTAACAGAATTTTTCCAAAAAACATTCTGCCCCTGGCGAAAGCCAGGGGCAGACCGCCGGCATAGGGGCTGCTTCCTCTCGGAAGCATCCCCTATGCATAAGATAAGCAGGGAAAAAGGGAAACGAAACGCCTTAGCAATGCGTTTCATGTTCTGCACGGCGGCGGTGAGGAAGGACTGCTCGTACATGTTGCGAATTCCGAGCATGCGGGCATAGCGCAGGCCATGCAGCTCTTTGGCTTCTGCGAAAGATCGTTCAA
>OHPR01000056.1_pt1 | contig 60716 bp, 49 predicted proteins | sample 1577761 | NCBI WGS metagenome assembly OHPR01 (sample SAMEA3879537, study PRJEB24766) | human gut metagenome | biome: human-associated habitat; feature: feces | place: USA | collected 1985/1987 | reverse complement strand
TCGCCCGCATGAGCGGCGTTGACACCACCGGCGGCAACAGCTGGTACGCCAAGGCCCAGGAGTGGGTTATCACCAACGGTATCTCCGACGGTGAGAACCCGACTGCGGCCATCACCCGCGAGGAATTCGTCACCATGCTCTGGCGTCTTGCCGGGGAGCCGATTTATACCGGCGACCTCAGCCGCGTGCCGGACGCCGGCAGCATCAGCACCTGGGCGCAGAACGCCATGCTCTGGTCGTATGCCACGGGCCTCACCGAGGGCGACGAGAACGGCGCTCTGACCCCGCTGGCCACCGCCACGCGCGCGCAGGCTGCGGCCATGATAATGCGCTTCTGCGAGAGCGTGAAGTAAGCCCCAAAAACATAAAACAGGGAGCCTCCCGGCTCCCTGTTTTTTTATATCTCCGCGCCCTCGGCCTCCAAATGCGCCCTGAGCGAGCGCCGGAGCCGGAGCATGAGCTGCGCCAGCCGCGCGGGCCGCTCGCCCTCCTGCGCCGCCAGCTCGGAGAGCGCCTCGCCGTACCAGTAGCGCCGCAGAAAGAGCCGCCGCTCCCGCTCCGGCAGCGCGCCGAGCCAGGCTTCGATGTGCCGCGTCAGCTCCATGGCGTCCAGCGTCTGCTCCACCGTCGCGGGGGAGGGGACGCAGTCGTCCAGCTCCGAGAGCAGCGCCTCCATGCCCGCGTAGCGCTTGCGCGCCCGGTTTTGCCGGTAGCGGCTGATGGAGAGGTTACGCGTGATGCACCCCAGAAAGGCCCGCAGGCTCGCGGGCAGCTCCGGCGGCATCCGCCGCCACGCGGCGAGCCAGGTGTCGTTCACGCACTCGTCCGCGTCCTCGCGTATGCCGAGCAGGTTCAGCGCTATGCGCAGGCAGAACGCGCCGTATTTTGCCGCCGTCTCCGAAATCGCGCCCTCGTCCCGCGCGTGGTAGAGGGCGACTATCTCCCTGTCCTCCATGCCGCGCCCCCTCAGTCCGGCCTGTTCACCACGCCCGTAAAGAGCGGCAGTCCGTCCCGCGAGCTTATGGCAAAGAGGAAGGGCCGGTCGAGAGTGAAGTATATCTCGTCCTCGGGCTCCGCCGCCGCGCCGTCGGCTATGATGACCGTAAAAGCCGCGGCCTCGACGCCCTCCTCGTCTATCTTCACCCGCGCCGCGTGCGTAGCCTCGGAGACGTAGATGGGCATGTCCGTGTCCGTCGTCATCGGCGTGAAGTCCGAGACATCGGGGTCGAAGACGTCCGTCACGCCCAGCTCCATCAGCCCGCCTATGAGGTCGAGCTGCGCCGCAATGTCAAACTTCGGAACCGAAAGATGTACGACCGCGTATTTCCCGGCCAGCTCATTCGGTCCCGAGGCCATGAGGCCCAAAACTTCCTCGCTTTGCAGCAGCTCGTCCACCGCGACGCCCTCGTCGGGGAGGATGAACCACATGCCGTTCCCGCCCCGGAGCGGGAGCCGTACCGCGCCCCAGCCGTCTCCGCTGAAATAGTCCATGCCGCGCTCCGCGCGCATGTACTCCGCCTCGGTGTCTCCCGAGGGCGCGTGAAAGACGTCGGTGTAGTTTGCCGCCTCGTTGAACTCGTCCGTCCACTGCGCGCTGTAATAGATGGTCGTCGCCAGCAGCAGGACGGTGAGGGGGTTCGTCTCGATATTTGCCGCCTGCTCCTCAAGCAGCCCGCGCGTCTGCTCGTTCAGCCAGGCCTGTATGGCGGAGTTTATCTCGGCACTCCCCATCTCGCCCCGGTAGGACGAGGCGTAATAGGTGTACGCAAGCGTGTCCATCGTGCTCTGCACATAGCCGAAGTCGTCCCTGAGCCAGACGGAGCCGGCAAGCACGCTCTGTATCTCCTCCTCGTCCCGGCTGCACGCGCGCCAAATGGCTGACGCCTGTTCGCGCAGGGCCTCCACACTGTCAACGCATATGAGCTCCAGCAGCTGGCCCCGGCTCTCGCCGCCCGTCAGCTCCGCGAGCATGGCGAGGGCCATGTAGAGGTTCACCGGCGAGAGCAGGGCGTTCTCCTCGCCCGCGCCGGAGAGAAACTGCGCCGTCAGCGCCTCAAAGCAGGCGTCCGGCGCTGCGACCCCGTCCGGCAGCCGCTCGTAGTCCTCATACACCGCCTCGGCTATCGCCAGCGCCGAGCCGCCCGCCCCGGGCCGGATAAGCGCCGCGGCGATGGCCACGACCAGCAGCGCCGCCACGGCCCCGATGTACCAGGCCCTGCGCGGCCTTCTGCGCCCGCCCGCCGCTTCGACCAGCTCGTCGGAGACATTTGTCACGGCCTCGTAGATCTTTTCGCTTTTCTCGCTCATGTTACTGCCTCCCTTCACCTTATAAGTCGCAAAACGCGCGCGGATGTTGCGGGCTGAGCGGAAAACTGTTAAAATGCCATTAGGAGGGATGCCAAATGGAATTTTGTCTCAATAACGAAAAACTCTGCGTCCGCGTCTCGTCCCTGGGGGCGGAGCTGCGCTCCGTGCGCGGCGCGGACGGCACGGAATACCTCTGGCAGGGCGACGAGCGCTTCTGGCGCGGCCGCGCGACGAATATCTTCCCCTATGTGGGCCGCCTGACGGAGGACAGCTACCTCTGGCGCGGCGCGAGGTATAAAATGGGCCGCCACGGCTTCGCCCGCGGGAGCGAGTTCACAGCCGAGGCGGCGACGGACACGCGCCTGATTCTCTCGCTCAGGGCGGGCGAGGCGACGCGGGAGAGTTACCCCTTCGATTTCAAGTTCAGCCTCATATACGAGCTTTCCGGCGATACCCTGCGCCAGACCTACCGCGTCGAGAACCGCGGTGAGGGCGATATGCCCTTCGGCCTGGGCGGGCATCCGGGCTTCAACGTGCCCCTGGCCCCCGGGCTGAGGTTCGAGGACTACCGCCTGGAGTTTTCCGCGCCCTGCGAGCCGCAGCGCGTCCTGCTCTCGCCCCAGTATTACGCCTCCGGCGAGGAAGCGCCCTACGCGCTCGAAAACAACGCCATACCGCTCCGCCACGACCTCTTCGACGCTGACGCCGTCATACTGCGCGCCGCGGCGGAGAGCGTGACGCTCAAATCCGAGCTCGACGCCCACGCCGTTGAAGTCTCGTACCCGGATATGCGCTATATAGCATTCTGGCACACGCCGGAGACGGAGGCCCCCTTCGTCTGCATCGAGCCCTGGCTGAGCCTGCCCTCGCGGCAGGACGTGGTCGAAGACCTTGAAAAGCAGCCGGATATCCGCGTCCTCGCTCCGGGCGAGGCGTATGAGAACTGCCTGCGCTTCCGCTTTTTTTAAAGCCGCTCCAGCGGGACACGGATGGTCAGCGTCCTGGGCGTCGGCATCTTGTCGAACTGGATGACGTAGACCCTCCGGGTCATGTCCACCTCCAGCAGCGTGCCTTCGCCGAAGGCCGCGTGCCGCACGCGCGCGCCGGGGGACAGGAGCGCCTCCGGCTCCGCCGATGTGCCGGAGAGCCGCCGCTCGTTTGAAGCGATATATTCCCGCGCCTCGGCCACGAGGCTGTCACGTGGCCTGCCGTCATGAACGAGCAGGCCCTCGTCTATTTCCAGCAGGAAGCGCGAGGGATAGCGCGGCGCGCCCTCATGCCCGCGGCCCTCGCAGTCCGAGAGGCAGAGGCCACTCTGCGCCCGCGTGAGCGCCACGAAAGCCAGGCGGCGCTCCTCCTCCATGCTCTCGGGCGAGTCGGTCCTGCGGGAGGGCAGGATGCCCTCGCTCAGGCCGCAGAGGAAGACGTGGGGGAACTCCAGGCCCTTGGCGGCGTGGATGGTCATGAGCTTCACAGCGTCGCGGCCGGTGTCCGCGTCGCTGTTGGTGAAGAGGGCCACGTGGGCGAGGTAGTGCGTCAGCGAGCACTCCTCGCCGCCCGTCTCCTCATATTCGCGGACGGACTGTTTGAGCTCCGCGAGGTTGTCCAGACGCTCCTGACTGCCCTCGGTACGCAGATGCTCTTCGTAGCCGCTGAGGTTGAGCACCTCCGAGAGCAGCTCCGCGATGCTCCGTTCCTCGCAGCCCGCGGAGAGCTCCTCCACCAGCGCGACGAGCTTCCGGGCCTTGGTGCCGCGGAAGAGCTCCTCGTCCAGATTGCGGCAGAGCGCGTCGTAGAGAGAGCAGGCGTTTTTCACCGCATACCCGCGCAGGTATTCCATCCTGCGCCGCCCGAGGTTCCGCCTCGGCACGTTCGCCACGCGCAGGAAGGAGAGGTCGTCCCGGTAGGCAAGCAGGCGCAGGTAGCTGAGCGCGTCCTTCACCTCCGCGCGCGCGAAGAATTGGACGCCGCTGTATATGACATAGGGCAGCTTCAGCCGCAGGAAGACCTCCTCGATGCTGCGCGTGACGTAGTGCGCGCGATAGAGTATGGCCATGTCGCGGTAGGGGACGCCGCTCTCGTGCAGCTCGGCAATGCGCGCACCTATGCGCCCGGCTTCGTCCTCGGGACTCTCACAGTGCATCCAGACCACCGCCGCGCCGGAGGGCAGGGTGGGGGAGAGCTCCTTTTTCATGCGGTTGCGGTTTTTGCCTATGAGGCTGTTCGCCGCGGCGAGTATCTCGGGCGTGGAGCGGTAGTTCTGCATCATCATGATGGTCTTCGTGCCGGGAAACTCGCGGTCAAAGTCCAGCAGGAACTTCACGCTCGCCCCGCGCCAGGTGTAGATGGTCTGGTCGGGGTCTCCGACGATGAAAAGGTTTTTGTGGTAGCCGCAGAGCGCGCGCATGAGGCGGTACTGGGGCTTGTCTATGTCCTGGAACTCGTCCACCATGATGTATTGCAGCCGCTCCTGCCACTTGCGGCGTATCTCGCGCTCGCGCTCGAAAATGTAGAGTGTGAAGAAGATGAGGTCGTTGTAGTCCAGGCCGAAGCACTTTTTCTCCTCGTAGAGGTAGCCGTAGAAGATGATGTCCCGCGTGCTGACGGCGTCGAGGTACTTCCTGTGCAGGGTCTCCAGGTCCATGTCTATCATGTCGAGGTAGTATTCGGGGTCCTCGATGCCCTTGCGGAGCTCTATCATGTCCCTAGCGTCGGCGTATGTCATGTGGCGCAGGGTGAGGCCGCGCTCTTCGTAGATGCGGGCGAGCATGACGTCGATGTCAGCGTTGTCGAGGACGAGGAAGCTTTTGGGGTACTGCACCGCGTGACTGTCCTCCTGGAGCACGGTGACGCAGAAGCTGTGGAAGGTGCAGATGTGGCCGGTGTCGCTGTCGCCGGTGAGTGCGCGTATGCGCTGGCGCATCTCGGCGGCGGACTTGTTCGTGAAGGTGACGCAGAGGATGCTGCCGGGCGTGACGCCCAGCTCGTTTACAAGGTAGGCAAAGCGGCGCGCGAGGGCGCGCGTCTTACCGGAGCCCGCGCCGGCCACGACGCGGATGTAGCCCTCCGTCGAAGTGACCGCCTCGCGCTGACTGCTGTTCAGGCCTTCCAGAATATCCATGCCATCGCCCCCTTTGGGATAAGTATACCATTCCGGGGCTCGCGCGTCCAGAAGGCCCGGCGCTTTTGCGCCGGGCCTTTCCGGATGTGTTTAGTTTGAGGTCGAGCACTCGTTCGAGGGGAAGAACTCCTCGACGGGGAAGCGTATCTGAGCGAAGATCTCGCAGGGGTCGTCGTGGCAGCGGCCGCCGGCGCACTCCTTTTCCGGCACACAATAGTCGTAGGCCGGGATGAGCAGCTGGGTGTCGCGCTCAAGGCGGATGATGGAGAACTGGCCCAGGGTGACGTAGAGCCTGCGGCCCGTGTCCGAGGTAACGAGCGCCTCGCCGAAGCGGGCAAGGATGCAGGCGGGGATGTCGTGCCTGTCGTTGTCGCAGCAGACGTTGCAGTTGGCGTCCACGAGCTTGAGGTGCAGGGCGATGGGGTCCACGGCCTCGACGTAGGCTGTGGGCATGCCCTCGTCCACGCAGCTGCAATCGCAGATGTCGGAGGAGAAGGTCTTCACAGTGCCCTCTCCGCCGCAGAGCATGACGCGCTTATCGAAGATGGCGAGTCCGGTGACGGTGTTCGCGCCGGGGAAGGTCTCGCCCGTTATCTTGTAGAAATAGGTGACGTCAACGGTGTAGTAGCCCTTGTTGAAGGTGATGGCCTCGACGTTCACCTCGGCGTACAGCAGCTCGGCGCTTTTGGGCCGGACGCTGAAGGCGTTGTCTATGTAGGTCTGGGACCCGACGGTGGGGTAAACCCGGAGGTCTTCGATGCAGTCTTTGTCCCTGCAAGAATCAAAAATTTTCTTGGTGTGGACGCAGACGGCTTCCCGGATGCAGGCCGCGCTGTCCACCGGGCCGGGCAAAACCCTGTCTGCCATGTTGTTTCCTCCTCTGAGAAGATTTGAAGCGGACTTCATTACAGTCTATGCGCCGCGCCGCCGCTTGTGAAAATAAATAATCTGTACCGCGGCGGAAATGTGTGATATAATGTGCTGAACATGAGAGAGGGGGGCGAAAATGGACAACTTCGGGTTTATCCACGGCGAGCTTGACACAAAGCTCCTGATACTTTTCATCCTCCGCCGCCTGCCGAGGCCGGTGGACGGGGATACGCTGACCGAGCTCTGCTTCTGCGACACCGGCGTGAGCTGGTTTGAATACTCCCAGTGCCTCGCGGACCTTGTGGACACCGGGCACATAGACAAGCTCGAAAACGGCCGCTACATGATAACCGAGAAGGGCGACAGGAACTGCGCCGCCACTGAGTCCAGCCTGCCGTACTCCGTCCGCACCAAGGCTGAGCGGCTTATAAAGCCAATCGCGGCCCAGATGAAGCGCGATGCGCTCATCGTCACAGAGCACAGGGTTGAGAAAAACGGCTGCTTCGTGAAGCTCTCGCTCTCGGATGGGGAGGGGGACATCATCAATATGACGGTCCTCGTCTCTGACGAGGCCTGCGCGCAGGATATAGAGCAGCGCTTCCGCCGGGATGCGGAGATAATGTACGGCAAGATCGTCAACTTACTTACGGATGGAGCGTCGGAACTATGAACACACGTGTACCCGCGGGTTACAAGAGCATACTTTCGGTTTACGACACGCAGAAGGCCATCGGCCTCATGAAGCGCCTGTTTGAGGACAGGTTTGCCGCGGTGCTGAATCTCTTCCGTGTCTCGGCCCCGCTCTTCGTCGAGGGCAAGAGCGGCCTGAACGACAACCTGAACGGCTGGGAGCGGCCCGTGGATTTCGACATAGCGCACACCGGCGCGCACGCGCAGGTGGTGCAGTCCCTGGCCAAGTGGAAGCGCCTGGCCCTGAAGCGCTACGAGTTCTACCCCGGCAAGGGCATCTACGCGGATATGAACGCCATCAGGCGCGACGAGGACGAACTGGATAATCTCCACTCCGTCTATGTGGACCAGTGGGACTGGGAGAAGGTCATCCTGCCAGAAAACCGCAACATCGACTACCTGAAGAGCACGGTCATGGACATCGTCGGCGCGATGTGCGACACGCAGGACACGCTCCAGGCCATCTACCCGGCCCTGACCTGCCTGGGAAAGATCAAGCGCTCCGTCAGCTTCGTCACGGCGCAGGAGCTGGAGGACCGCTGGCCGGAACTCACGCCCAAGCAGCGGGAGCACGAGTATCTGCGGGAGCACGGCACTGCCTTCATAATCGGCATCGGCGCGCCGCTGAAGTCCGGAAAGCCGCACGACGGCCGCTCACCCGACTACGACGACTGGAGCCTGAACGGCGACATTCTGGTCTGGTACGAGCCGCTGGACTGCGCGTTTGAGCTTTCGAGCATGGGCATCCGCGTAGACCCCGCCGCGCTTGACAGGCAGCTGACCATCTCCGGCTGCGACGACAGGCGAGAGCTAATGTACCATAAAATGCTGCTCAGCGGCGAGCTGCCGCTCACCATAGGCGGCGGCATCGGCCAGTCGAGAATGTCGATGCTCATGCTGGGAAAGGCGCATATAGGCGAGGTCCAGGCTTCCGTTTGGGACGAAGAGACCATCGAAACCTGCAAAAACGCGGGTATTATGCTGCTCTGATGACTTTTTTGAGAACAGGAGCGTGGAAGCGCTCCTGTTCTTCTCTGTTAACTTGTTAAATATGAAGACTTGACAAAACAAATAAATATGATACAATTTTACAAAATATGAGAACAAGAACTACGAACATAAGGGCCAGCGCCTCAAGTACCGGGATCATGAGGAACGGCCCACCCATGGCCGTTTCTCTTTTCCAACCGCCGGACTCCCTCCAGTCCGGCGGTTTCTTGCGTCAAAATGCAAGATATTAAGATACAACTTGCAACAAAAATCAGATATTGACAAGAATATAGCGAAAGTGGCCAGAAAAATATTGCAAGATGCAAAGATGATACTTGCAAATTTCATTTTAGCTGTTATAATGGTTGCAGACTCTTGGAGAGAGGAGCGGCGGCATGATAGAGCTCAACAGCAAAAACAACGTCCTCATGGAGTGCGAGTACAAATACAGCCTCCAGGACAGAGAGACGGGGAACCTCTACCGCGACATGTTCCCCTACAGTGAGGTGCCGAAATGCACCTTCAATTTCCGCCTGACACCGGCGAACCCGCCGGAGCACATCTGGATAACGGATACGACCTTCCGGGACGGCCAGCAGAGCCGCGCGCCGTATGAGCCGGAGCAGATAGTCCAGCTTTACAAATACCTGCACAAGCTGGGCGGGCCGAAGGGCATCATCCGCCAATCGGAATTCTTCGTGTACAGCGAGCGGGACCGCAAGGCCCTGCGCATGTGCCAGGAGCTGGGCTATGAGTTCCCTGAGATAACGGGCTGGATACGCGCCAGCCGCGAGGACTTCAAGCTAGCGCGCGACCTGGGCCTGCGCGAGTGCGGCATCCTGGTAAGCTGCTCGGACTATCATATATATAAAAAGCTCAAGAAGACGCGCCGCCAGGCGGTGGACGGCTATCTCGCCGTTATAAAGGATGCTCTGGACGCCGGCATATATCCCCGCTGCCACTTCGAGGACATCACGCGCGCTGATTTCTATGGCTTCGTCGTGCCGTTTGCGCACGAGATAAGCGACCTCATGGCCGAGAGCGGCATCCCCATCAAGATACGCGCCTGCGACACGATGGGTTACGGCGTTCCCTATGCGGGCGCCTCCATGCCGAGAAGCGTGCCGGGCATAGTCTACGGCCTGCGCAACTACGGCGGTTTCCCGGCCGAGCTCCTGGAGTGGCACGGGCATAACGACTTTTATAAGGCCGTCGTGAACTCTGCAACGGCCTGGCTCTACGGCGCATCCTCGGTGAACTGCTCCCTGCTTGGAATAGGCGAGCGCACGGGAAACACCCCGCTTGAGGCCATGGTCATCGAATACGCCCAGCTGCGCGGCACGCTGGACGGCATGGACCCCACCGTCATCCGCGACATCGCGGACTACTACGAGCGCGAGCTGGGCTATCACATCCCGGAGAACACCCCGTTCGTGGGCGAGAACTTCAACACCACCCAGGCCGGCATCCACGCCGACGGCCTGTTGAAGGATGAAGAGATATACAGCATCTTCGACACGCGCAAGATACTCAAAAGCCCGCCCCGCGTGGGCATCTCGCGCAACTCGGGCGCGGCGGGCATAGCCGTCTGGCTGACGCAGAAGCTGGGCCGCCCCGTGGCGAAGACGGAGGAGATAGTCCACATCCTCAAAAACTGGGTGGACGACCAATACGAGGCCGGGCGCGTCACGAATATAGGCGACGGCGAGCTCTGGAGCGTATATAAGCAGATGGAGGCGGAAGAGGCATGAACGCAGCACAAAAACTCATCTCGGCGCACCTGGTTTCCGGGGATCTCACTCCTGGCGGCGAGATAGCCATCAGAATAGACCAGACCCTGACGCAGGATTCGACGGGCACCATGGCCTATCTCCAGCTGGAGGCCATGGGTACGGAGCAGGTCAAGACCAAGCGCTCCGTGGCCTATATAGACCACAATATGCTCCAGTCCGGTTTCGAGAACGCGGACGACCATAAGTATATCCAGACCGTCGCGGCAAAGCACGGCATCTGGTTCTCGCGCCCGGGCAACGGCATATGTCACCAGGTGCATCTTGAGCGCTTCTCCGTTCCCGGGCAGACCCTGCTGGGCTCGGACAGCCACACGCCCACCTGCGGCGCGGCGGGCATGCTCGCCATCGGGGCAGGCGGCCTCGACGTCGCCGTAGCCATGGGCGGCGGGGCCTATTACCTCGCCATGCCAAAGATATGCAAGGTCGAGCTGACAGGCGCGCTCAGGCCCATGGTCACGGCCAAGGACGTCATCCTGGAGGTGCTCCGCCGCCTGAGCGTCAAGGGCGGCGTGGGGAAGATAATGGAGTACTCGGGCGAGGGGCTCAAGACCCTCTCCGTCCCCGAGCGCGCGACTATAGCGAACATGGGCGCGGAGCTGGGCGCTACGACCACCGTGTTCCCCAGCGATGAGGTCACCCGCGCCTTCTTCAATGCCCAGGGCAGGGAGGACGACTGGTCGGAGCTTATGCCCGACCCGGACGCGGAGTACGACGAGGAGATAAGCATCGACCTCTCGGCCCTGCACCCGCTCGCCGCCATGCCGCACAGCCCGGATAACGTCGCGCCGGTCAGCGAGAAAGCCGGCATCAAAATAGACCAGGTCGCCATCGGCAGCTGCACGAACTCCTCCTACGCGGACATGATGAAGGTGGCGGAAATACTGGACGGTCACACCGTCGCGCCGAATGTGAGCCTTGTCATCTCCCCGGGCTCGCGGCAGGTGCTGACCATGCTGGCCTCGAACGGTGCGCTGGCGAAGATGGTAGCGGCGGGTGCGAGGGTGCTTGAGTGCGCCTGCGGCCCCTGCATAGGCATGGGCCAGGCCCCGGCGACGGACGCGGTCAGCTTGCGCACCTTCAACCGCAATTTCTGCGGCCGTAGCGGTACCGCCTCGGCCAGCGTCTGGCTCGTGAGCCCGGAGACGGCGGCTGTCTCCGCCATCACCGGCGTCCTCACCGACCCCGAGACCTGGGCGCCCGTGGAAAAGCCCGCCCTGCCCGAGCGCTTTGCGGCGGACGACAGCATGGTCCTCGCGCCCGCGGCCGACCCCGATGCGGTAGAGGTCGTGCGCGGCCCGAACATAAAGCCCTTCCCGAAGGCCCAGGCCCCTGCGGAGACGATAGAGGGCAAGGTGCTCATAAAGCTGGGCGACAACATCACGACGGACCACATCATGCCTTCGAACGCCAAGCTGCTGCCCTACCGCTCCAACGTGCCGTATCTGTCCGAATTCTGCCTCACGCCCTGCGACGCCGGGTTCCCGGCGCGGGCGAAGGAAAACGGCGGCGGCTTCATCGTCGCGGGACAGAACTACGGCCAGGGCTCCAGCCGCGAGCACGCGGCGCTGGCCCCGCTGTATCTGGGCGTCAAGGGCGTCGTCGCCCTCGGCTTCGCGCGTATCCACCGGGCAAACCTCATAAATAACGGCATACTGCCCCTCTGCCTCGAAAACGAGGCCGACTACGCCGCCCTCTCCGAAGGCGACGAGATAACGATAGACCGCGTACACGAGCAGATAGCCGCCGCCGCGCGCGGCGAAGGTGTCACGCTCCGCTGCGGCGACAGGGAGATAAAGGTCAGGATGACGATAACGCCCCGGCAGCGGGATATCCTGCTGGCCGGCGGGCTGCTCAATTACACCCGCGAGCAGGCGGGGAAGGAGGAAGCATGATGCGTGCAGTAACGCTTATCCCGGGCGACGGCATAGGCCCGGAGGTGGCCGCGGCGGCCAGGAAGGTGGTAGACGCCTCGGGAGCAAAGATAGAGTGGCACGTGGCCGAGGCGGGCGCGGCCCAGATGGAGGTCTGCGGCACGCCGCTGCCCCAGGCGACTATAGACTCCGTGCGGGCCGACGGCCTTGCGCTCAAGGGCCCCATCACAACGCCCGTGGGCACGGGCTTCCGCAGCGTCAACGTCGCGCTCAGGAAGGAGTTCGACCTCTATGCCAACGTCCGCCCCGCGCGCAGTTTCAAGGGCGTGAAGGGCCGCTATGAGGGCGTGGACATTGTCACCGTGCGCGAGAACACGGAGGACCTCTACGCGGGCATAGAGCACATGGTGGGCGAGGACGCGGCCGAGAGCATCAAGCTCATCACGCGCAAGGGCTCGGAGCGCATCGTGCGCTACGCTTTCGACTACGCCGTGAAAAACGGCCGCAAAAAGGTCACGGCGGTGCACAAGGCGAACATCATGAAGTGTACCGACGGCCTGTTCCTCGACGTTGCGCGCGCCGTGGCGGCGGAGTATCCGCAGATTGAGTTTGAGGACAAGATCGTGGACGCCACATGCATGCAGCTGGTGCAGAAGCCGGAGGCCTTCGACGTCATGGTGCTGCCGAATCTCTACGGCGATATCGTGTCCGACCTCTGTGCGGGCCTTGTCGGCGGCCTGGGCCTGGCGCCGAGCGCTAATATCGGTAAGGACTGCGCCATCTTCGAGGCGGTCCACGGCAGCGCGCCGAAGCACGCGGGGCTGAACGACGCAAACCCCACGGCACTCATCCTCTCCGCCGTCATGCTCCTGCGCCACATAGGCGAGACCGAGGCCGCAGAGCGAATCGAGAGCGCCGTCCTTGCCCTGATAGCCGAAGGCACGACCACCCGAGACCTGGGCGGCAGCCTGGGCACGGACGAATTTGCAGACGCAGTCATCGCAAAAATGTCTTGCAAGGCCTGAGAAGGTGTGCTATACTGTTCAGGCATTGCGGGTGTAGTTCAATGGCAGAACATCAGCTTCCCAAGCTGAATACGAGGGTTCGATTCCCTTCACCCGCTCCAATAACGTCATTGAACGGCTCAACCGGGAGATCCGCCGCCGTACCCGTGTGGTGGGCAGCTTCCCGGACGGCAACTCCGCCCTCATGCTGGTCTGTGCCCGGCTGCGCCATGTGGCCGGTACCCAGTGGGGCAACAGGAAGTACATGAACATGAAGCACCTGGAGGCCGCCCTTGAGGGCGCCTCCATTGCCGGCTAACTTCTCTCATGCCAGTCCCTGCAAACCATTTTGCGAAAATTCCTTGACACTACCCCGGGGCAAGCCCCGGAGAACGCACATTCTGTGCGGCGGCGCATCCTGCGGATGCTTAAATAGAAACATTAAGCAGCACGGAAGCTATGCTTCCGTGCTGCTTTGCTATTAGTGTTGGTTTTCGGATTCTGCTTCATACTGCAAAGTATAGCCGCACTGATATTGTAAACGAAGCCAGGCAAGTCGTGTGGAGTAAGACTTTTCTGGCTTCGCGCATGGATGGGGTATCTTAGCAGATATTTCAAACGGCAAATCTTTAAAAGATAAGAGGTTGTTCATAAAAACTACTTGCATCTTTGAAATAACGTGTAAATAGTTCTAAAGGTTTACTCTCATCGCTTAGACGGCGCTATATTCTATGAGATTGAGAGTAGTTCACTCTCATGCTACGCGAGGCCCAGTATGTGGGCTGGAAGGTCTCGACCATGAACTGCTCGATGTAGCGCGGCTCTATCCAGGTCGCGCCGAGGCGCACGTCTATCTCACTCGCGGTCAGCTCCCGCGGCTGCGCGGCCTTCAGTGCCTCTACATTAACATTAAAGGACGGGTCGGCTTTTGCCGCTGCCTCTGCCTCGCGGAGCTTTTCCCGCACATTGCCGGAGAGATATTCGTCGGCGGTGGCGTAACGCTCCTCGCCTGGGACGCGGAAGATGACGCCTGAAAGCTCCACGGCGATGCTGTTGACGTCTCCGCTTTCAGCGGGTATACTGCTGTTAGAGTCAGTCGCGGTATAACTGGCAGCTCCCGGTGACGGGTTTGTGCTTCGCCGCGGCTGGCTCTTTTCATTTGCCGATGATGTGTCCCTGCCGCAGAGCCGGGACATATACTCCATGTCCACGCGGCCCAGCTCATTGAGCGAGACGGCCAGCGCCTCCGCCGCCGTCTCGGTGTGCTCCACAGGCCGATGCGGCTGGATGGTGCGGCGCGTGAACATGTGTGTAATTCCGTTTCTTCATGATAAGACCCCCTGATGTAGCCTATTTTCCTACATCAGGGGGTCTTTTGTCACTGTCTATTTTTACTGGACCTGTTCAGATCTCTGCGGGGGCTTTTTTGCGGAAAAAACATGCCGACGGAAGTGATAGGGCGTGTTTAAATAATAATGCAGTTTGATTGACATCATTATTGAAAGTGATTATACTGGAAAAGGCACGATTTGCTATTAATACAGTGCGTCTGGAGGGACTTTCGACCCCGGACGGTGCTTTGGGAGGACCGTTATGACTATCAGGGAGCAGATAGACCGCATACTGGCGGCCCGGAAGGAGAAGGGGAAGGAGCTGGAAGCTCGCCTTGAGGCCTGGAAAAAGCTGAAGGAGAGTCTATACAGAGGCACGTCCTCGCTCGTCATGGAGTCCATGGATATCAAGGACGACAAGCTGCGTGAGCAGTACGGCCGGATATTCAACGACGTGGATGCCTCCGAGGTGGAGCTGCTTAAGCTCATGGACCAGGTCGTCACAGCCATGGGCGACGGCGTCAAGCGCTTCAACCGCGACTATATCAGCATCGCCACCGTCGGCAAGGAGCGCCAGGGCAAGAGCCAGTTCCTGCAGTCCCTGGGCGACCTGGACGATGAGATCATCCCCGCATACGACGCGACCAGCTGCACCGGCGCCACCTCCATCATCTGCAACGCCGCAGAGATGCCGAAGGGCAGCGTGCGCGCCACTATAACCTTCCGCCAGCCCTCGGAGCTCCTGGACATAGTCAGGCCGTACATAATGGAAATAGACCCGGCATACCTGAATAACTATCCCCTGAAGTTCGAGGATATCGGCTATATAAGGCTCAACTATCTCGCCTCCAAGGTGGAGAAAGGCAATGCCAACCAGGCAACGGCCCTCAAGCATCTGACGAACATTGTCCGGCACTTCAGCGAGATACAGGAGCTCTTCGGCTCCTCACCAATTTCGCTGACCGACCCGCAGCTCATAAAGACCTATGTCGCCCAGAATAACGGCAAGGACGTAGACTCGCCGGAGGCGGAGTTCTATTACAAATACCTCGCCGTAGCCCGGGCGGACATCTACTGCCCCTTCTTCGTGGACATCGGCCGCGTCCACCTCGTGGACACCGTCGGCATAGGCGACACGAAGTACGGCATCGAGGACATGATGCTCAACACCGTGGACAGGGAGTGCGACGCCGCCATCGTCGTCACCCGGCCCATCAGCGGTGTGCAGGAGTCTGACATCGAGCTTTACAACAGCCTGCGCGACAAATTCCGCGACAGGGACACGGGCCTGTGGCTCTTCTACCTCGTGAACCACTACCGCGGGCAGAACGACAAAACCGTCCAGTCCTTCCTGAACGGCATAACCGAGTCCAAGTTCTCCGTCGCCGGCAGCAGCGTGGTGGACGTGAGCGACCAGGACGCCGTCCGTGACGACTTCACCATCCCCGTGCTGAACACCCTGATGAAGAACATGGACGCCATAGACGGGGCCTATCTGAAGTCGGTCTACGCCAAGGAGGCGGCCGCGAAGGAGAAGCTGCGCGCCTTCCTCGACAAGCTGCCCGCCCTCAGCCCGGTGAATACCCACGGCCTGCTGGGCATGGAGGCGGCGGAGAAGGGCAAGCGCTGCTTCAACCGCATGACCGCGGAGCTGAGCGAGACTATGCACCACTGGAGCCTGGAGCGGGAAAAGCCCAACACCAAGCTCTGGAACAGCGTCCAGGCCATCCTGAACAACCTCGACAACATCGTCCCCACGCCGGAAAAGATAAAGGCCATCGTGAACAGCACCGGCCTGCTCACGGGCGAGGACGCCTGGGAGAAGATGCTGCACTACGTCCGCAACGAGATAACAGACCGTTTCATCGCCATCGACGACGTGCTGGAGGAGGAGACGCGGCAGTTCAAGTGCTCCCTCGTGCGCACGCTGTATCAGGAGCTGCGCCAGCTCTCCTCGAACGAGGCGGATGGCGGCTCGCAGGACGAGGACTGCGACATGATAGAGTGGCTCAAGACGATGATGGACGAGATACTCACCGGCAACGAGAAATACGCCCAGATACGCAAGGGCTTCGACTTCCTCTACCGCTTCGAGTTCAACACCCGCGCGCAGCTCATCCAGGAGGTGCGGCGGCAGATGTACATAATAAACCCGCTGTGCGCCGAGTACGCCAAGCCGACCATCACCTTCCAGCGCAGCAACTGCGAGAACGCCATACATTTCTACCTCACCTCCCGCATGTCCGTCATCGAGGACGAGCTGCGCTACCACCTGGCCAAGCTCTACCGCACGCCGAACCAGGCGTTTTACGCGGCGGCAGAGGAGTTTTACGACAGACTTACCTTCGCCATCGACCTGTCCGGCGGCTACCTCATAAGCATGGCGGACGTCTGGGGCGCCTTCTTCCAGGAGTTCAGCTCCAAGCTGTGGAAGGAGGACGTCGAGCGCTTCGACGTTGTGAACAGGCTGATAGCGGCCTACAACGAGATGGTGTCCGGGCTGAGGGCCTTCCTCGAAGGCGCCGGGGCCGCGGCTGAGAAAGGAGCCGAGTGATGAAACAGGTCAACATACTCATGATGGGCGGCAAGCGCTGCGGAAAAACCACGGTCCTCGCCTCCATGTGCGCCGAGATAAACAAGGCCCTGGCGGGCACCTCCATGAGCCTGGACTCGGATAACGAGCAGACCAGGGTGGATTTGGAGAAGGCCAAAATCAGCATAAGGCAGAAGGTCGAGAGCTTCAAAACGCCCCTGACCCGCGTTGAAGTGGACGAGAACCCGACCAGCGCGCTCAAGACCTACAGCTTCCATCTGCGAATCGACAACGGCGGGAAGATACCCTTCCGCATCCACGACATCCCCGGCGAATGGCTGACGGACAGCCACCAGAAGGAGGTCAAGGCCCTCGTCAAGGACTGCCAGGTCATCATAATCGCCATTGACACGCCGTATCTATTCTCCAAGATGACGAGCAAGGGCTACGGCATCTACCACGAGGAGTACAACAAGCCGCTGGAGATAGCCAACTTCTTCAAGAACAGCCTCTCCGTGGACCAGATAGAGGACAGGATGATACTCTTCGTCCCCATAAAGTGCGAGCGCTACTACCACCTGACCAACACGCCGAAGCTGAACGTCAGCAAGCGCAACTATATGCAGGAGCTCATAGACGCCATAGGCTGCGGCTACCGGGACCTGCTCATGTTCCTGCGCTCGACGCCGGAGCTGCTGAACAGCTGCACCCTCGCCATCACGCCGATACTCTCCGCGGGCGGGATAGACTTCGTCCACTTCCGCACGGACTCGGAGACGGGGAAGATAACCTCCCTCTACCAGGAGCCGGAGTTCCTGCGCGAGTTCGAGCAGGGCTACAGTCCCAAGTTCTGCGAGCAGCCCATGATCTACGCCCTCATCTACATCCTGATGCAGGAGCTGAGGCCGCAGACCCAGAAGAAGGGCTCGCTTTTCGGCCAGCGCGGCATATTCCAGGGCCTGAACCGCACGCAGATGCAGGCCGCAGTCGAGACGCTGAGGAAAAAGCTCAAGCGCAACACGGGCAATCACCCGGAGGACGGTTTTTACTTCATCCAGAACCCCCGGGAGCTTTGACCCGGACTTAATTGGAGCGTCCGTATGGAAAGCTATTTCTACTGCTCATATGAAAACTCAAAAACAGGCTTTTTCCACACCCGACTGGAGGGGGACGCGCTCGTCCCCGTGGAGGGCGGGCATGAGGGCCTGCCGGCGGCGCTGGGGGAGTTTTTCTCCTACGGCATCTTCCGCCTGCTCTGGCGGGATCTGGCGGAACCGGTGGAGAAGCCCTGGCGCCAGCCCATGCCCACGGCGGGCATGTTCGGCCTGCGGGAGCTGGAGGGCAGCTTTTCGGACGGGCGTCAAGGCACGGTGAACCTGGCCTTCTACGCCGCGCCTGGGGAGGGAAGCCGGCTGCGCCGCACGGCGCTGGCCATCCTGGGCGACTTTGACGGCTTTCGCTCCCGGATTTTCGGCTGGCTGAGCGCGGGCGGCCCCTGCGGCTACAGCCTGGACGGCGCGGCCTTCAACGCTTGGGCGGACGACTGCGCGGGGCGCAGCCGCCTGCGGCTGCTGGTGCCGAGGGGCGACCCCGCGGCGGTGCTGCTGCCGGGGATGCAGCGGACGCAGCCGCCGAGGCTGGAGCGCGGCCTGCTGCGCCTGGCCGTGTACACCGGCGGCTGGAAGGAGACGGCCTGCGCCCTTGGCGACGGGCCGAACTGGCTCATTAAGCCCGCCTGCGCTCTAACGCAGGCGGCCTTTGACGAGAGCTTTACGGGCCGCGGCCCCATCTGGGAGCTGGAGCCCGGCGACTGAGAGAGGAGGCGCAAAAGCCATGGCATTTGGCTCCTTCGTGGCAGAGGCGCGGCCGGAAAAGACCCGCCGCGAGCGGCCCGCCAGGGAAAAAACCGTCCGCGAGCGGCCCGAGCGGGTAAAAGTTGAGCCCGTAGTGGATGAAACGCTCCGCGAGACGCCCCCTTCAAAGGGCAGGGATAAACTCAGAATAGTGCTCCTGGGGCGCAGCCTCTCCATCATGCAGGAATTCCTCTGCGGCATGAATCTGAATATGAGCGAGGCCCTCAGCGGTCTGGGCCTCGCCTACTATACACGCGAGTCGGCGACAATAAATGACCTCGTAGGCAAGAAAAAGCGGCTGGAGCAGTTTTGCTGGAGCTTCAGCAGCGACGACTGGAGCTATCCGGAGCATGAGGACGCAGAGCGCCGCTGCGTGTTCAGCCTCAGCCCCTCCGGCGACCAGGAGAAAGCGCTGGACCTCGACATCCACTGCGTAACGCCCGAGGCGGCAGAGGGCGCGGACTGGTCTGGGGCGGACGCGGTGTGGCTCCTGTGCGACGGCGCGCTGCTGCACAGCGGCTCGGACGGCTTCCTGTACGAGCTGCAGGCCGTCCTAGACGAGCTGCCCGAGGAGGGCGCGGTGGCCTGCCTCATCGTCAGCCAGTGCGAACAGCTGGGCCGCTTCGGCGGCGTCGGAGGGCGCTCGGAGCTGCCCGCCGCGGCTTCGCAGGAGCTGTGCCGCCTGTGCAGGGAGCGCTTTTCCACCCGGGCGCACGTGGCCATACTGCCCGTGCAGGTTTACGGCGGCCTGGAGTGCGTAGGCATGGATGAATACGGCCTCCCGCGCCTGCACATAGGCCAGAGCGGCTTTTACCAGACCTATATCCCCGACAACTGCCACATTCCCGCGCTCTACACCATCCAGAACATATGCGAGCGCGGCAGCTCGGACTATTTTGCAGATTCAGAGCAGGGAGGCCTTGTCCGGGGCATACACGAGATCTACAGCGTAAAATTCGGCAGCCTCGGCTGGGAGCCTGAGCAGCTGCGCAGGGAGGAGGAGAGCTGATGCGCGGACGTTTCGGTGTGCTCAGCTGGATATTCTCCCTCGCAGGCGCGCTGCTGGGCTCGCAGCTCGTCGCCGCTATGTATGATAATGTGAACGGCCCCATGGAGCACGCCCTCTGGGGCGGGGCCGTGTTTCTGGCCATCTATATCGGCGGCTTTGCGGGGCTTTCGCTCTCGCTGCGCTTCGGGCGCTGGAGGGCGAGGCGGCCGCGCGGCTGGCTCGTTTCCTTCATCCTCTGCGGCGCGCTCATCTTCGCCGCAGGCGCTGGAGGTCAGGCGCTCTTTATGGTGACGCGCGAGGAGGTCGTCGTCAGCACGGACAAGGTGGACATGGTCCTGCTTCTGGACGCCTCAAGCAGCATGGATTCCGCCGGCTATGACGCCCCGCGTACCGAGGCCGCCTCGCAGTTCGTGGACGCCGTGGGCGAGGATAACCGCCTCCAGGCCGTGTCCTTCGCTTCCACGGTGCTGGACAGCACGGATCTGCTGTATATGGACAGCACGGGAAAGCAGGAGCTGAAGGACTTCATAGCCTCCATAGACTCCATAGGCCAGACGGACTTCAACGCCCCGCTGCGCCTCGCCGTGGACACGCTGACGGCGGAGGCGAGGCCGGACGTGAACCGCGCCATTCTCCTGCTGACGGATGGCGAGGGCGACCTCGACTCCGACGTGGCGCAGGACATCCAGGCCGGGGGAATCATGTTCTTCTCCGTGCGCATAAGCAAGAGCTCCACCACTGGCTCCCAGGCGCGCGCGCTCATAGACCTCGCGAACGCCACCGGCGGCTTCGACACCCGCCTGAAGCCCGCCGCCGACGGCAGCGTAGATACCGCCGCGCTGCTGGAATCCTTCAACAACGCCTTCGAGGCCAGCACGGAAAACCGCGTGAGCATGGAAGAGGACCTGCTTATCGGCTCGGAGGAGACCTCGCTCTACCAGTTCGCCGTCAGGCTCGTCACCCTGCTGTTGTGCGCGCTGCTCTTCGGGGTGGGCTATTTTACCCAGTTCAGGGCGAAAAAGCTGCTGCTGAACCTCGGCAGCGGCGTGCTGCTCGCCGTGCTCATCACGCTGTTGGGCGGGCAGGTGGACACCTGCCTGACGCTGGCCTGCCTTCTGCTGGGGACAGCCTACGTGTCATTCGAGCTGAACGGAGGCGAGGTGCTGGATGTATAACAGGCAGTGGAGGGCCTGGCAGTCCGCGGAATACGACGAGGCCCGACTTCTCTGGTGCCGGGAGAGCTTCAACCGCGAGAACCCGGAGGCCCTGTTTACCCTCGCAGACGCCGCCCTCGGCAAGGCCGGCAAGGGCAAGGAGACCGCCGAGGCGGTCTACAATATGGAAAAGGCCGCAAAGCTCGGCCATGCCCAGGCCGCGCTTGCGATGGGCGAGCTGTTCCAGTACGGTTGGGCCGTCCACCGCAGCCAGAGGATGAGCCTGGAGTGGTACGAAAAGGCCGCCGCGCTCGGCAGCGCCGAGGCTGTTTCGAGGCTGGCGGAGCTGCGCCGCACGAGGCGACGCCGGGCAATAACCTGGGCCTGCGCCGCCCTAGCCGTCGTCCTCGCCGCCTGTGCGCTGGCGCTGTTTCTGCCCGAGCGCCCGCCTGAGGGCATACTCGTCCATGAGGACACGCAGCTCACCGAAACCGCGACCTTCGAGGAATTTAACAGCGCCCTTTCTGAACTCATACGCTCCTACGACGATGAGCTGGTCGTAAGCGGCCAGCGCAGCACGAACCGACTGCTGCTGAAGTTTGAAGGCCCGGGCATAGACCTCAGCGACTTCCCGGCGGCGGAGATCATAGCCGACAGCGACAACTATCTTGTAGTGCAGTTTGAGAGCGAGGAGGAGGCCCAGCGCTGCCTGGACGCGCTCACAGCCATGGACGGCATACTCTTCGTGGATACGGACGAGTACGCCTACACAGCGGGCAGCGCGGTGCAGCGGAGCGTCAGCGCCGTCCCCTATACCTCGCCTTACAGCGGAGAGGTATACTACAGCTGGGGCGTGGAATATCTGGGCCTCGACAGGCTCGCCGCCTGGCTAAAGGACCGGAACACGAGCCCTGTCACCGTCGCCGTGCTCGACACAGGCGTGGAGCCCTGCGACGAGAACGCCCACTGCATTCTCGAAGGCACGGACGTGACGAACCCTGGCTCCAACGGCTGGACGGACGACGCCGGACACGGCACCCACGTGGCAGGCACGATAATCGACTGCACCTGGGGCCTGGATGTGAGCATCCTGCCCGTCCGCGTGTTCGTGGGGGAGACGACCTCGGATTCCTACGTCGCGGCGGGGCTGAAATATGCCATCGAGAGCGGAGCGGACGTCATAAACATGAGCCTGGGCGGGTCCTGTGTCTGCGGCGCGGACGGCAGCTGCGGCAGCCCCATAGACTATTACGTCACCGAGGCCTGGAACAGCGGCATAGTCGTGGTAGTCGCCGCGGGCAACGGGGACGAGAACGGCGTTCCCGAGGATACAGCCGTCTGCTGCCCTGCGCATATGACCGACTGCATAGTCGTCTCCGCCTGCGACAGCACGGGGAAGCTCGGCAGCTTTTCAAACTACGGCGACACCGTGGACGTCTGCGCGCCGGGCGTGGAGGTGCTCAGCTACTACCCGGGCGACGTCCTCGCGGCGCTGGACGGCACCTCGATGGCCGCACCGCATATTTCCGCGCTGGCGGCCATGCTTAAGCTCTATTTGCCGGACAAGACCCCGGAGCAGATAGAAAAATACATAGGCGACTACTGCACCGACATGGGCGACCCCGCCGGCTACGGCGAGGGCATCCCCTGGGCTGGGTATTTTGCCGGGGACTGAGCAGAAAGATATGGGGAGAGGGAAAAATGACGGATAACGACCTGAGAAAAAGCCGCCACTGGCGCTGCAGCCAGTGCGGAAGCAGCTGGCCCCTGGACATGGCCGTCTGCGGCAATCTGGCCTGCGGGGCGGACCTGGGCATCTACGGCCAGGTGATAGAGCCGGAGCCCGAGCGCGCGCCGGAGCCGGAAAAGCAGCCCGAAGACGCGAAAAAAGTCCCTCGCCCCGAGGAAGAAAAGCCCCGCGGCGATGAGAAAAGGGAAAAGCAGCGCGAAAAGCCTGACCGCGCGGCGCAAAAGCGTGAAGCGCGCGAGGAGCGGCAGAGGCAGAAAGCGGCCGAAAAGGCCAGCCGCCGTGCTGCAAGTGAGGAGCGCTTCACGGGCGGTGAGCTGCTGCGTGTGCCGAACAAGTATATGCTGCCTCTGCTCATAGCCATCCCGGTGCTGGTCTGGCTCGTATTCTGGCTTTTAGGGAGCTATTACGTGACCAGTACACGCTGGATGGTGATAGAGCTCATTTTCGTCGTGGTGTTCGTCGTCACCCTCATATGGGTGAGCGTCGCCGTGCTGCGCAGGGAGGAGCCGGGCAGCCTCAAGGTCGTGCTGCTCCCGCCACTGATAACTGGTGCAGCGGTAGCCGCATTTGCCTGGTTCGGCTTTGAGGACTGGGACGTCGTGCTGGGCGCGTTTTCGATATACACCTCCGCCACGCTCGTTCTCTCCGCTGCCTCAAAGCGCTGGAGGCGGGAGCGGCGATATGGCAGCCCGGCAAAATGCGTTGTCATGGCCGTTTTAACCTTCGTGCTGACGCTGTTCATGATGCTCGCGGTACTGCTGATGGCAGAGGACTTTTACGGCAACATTATTCCGCATATCCTGGCGTATATCTTCCCCTCCGCGCTCGGCGCAGCCTGCGCTTATGTCATTTACTTTGTCACGAGGCGGGACCGCGCAGCCCCGGTGCTGCTGCTTTACACCATGCTTGCGATGCATCTCTATCTCTGGGGGGCGTATTCCCACTATCTTGCCAATTTAGGCTTGTGAGCCGCGCGGAGGTGGAGAGAACTTGAAGCCCGGAAAAATTGTGCTCATACCTGACTCGTTTAAGGGTACCCTGTCCTCAGTAGAGGTCTGCCGGGTGCTCCGTGGGTGTGTGGAGTGCCGCCTTCCGGGCTGTGAGGTGCGGGCCATACCCGTTGCGGACGGCGGCGAGGGGAGCGTGGACGCTTTCCTTGCAGCGCTGGGCGGGGAAAAGGTGCACGCCCGCGTCGCAGGGCCGTTTTTCGAGCCGGTGGAGAGCTTTTACGGCCTCACTGACGGCGGCAAGACCGCAATAGTCGAAATGGCAGCCTGCGCTGGCCTGCCCCTCGCCGGAGAGCGACGCGACCCGGCTCTCACCACGACATACGGCGTCGGAGAGCTCATTGCCCTGGCCGTGGAGGGCGGCGCAAGGAAAATCATCCTCGGCCTCGGCGGCAGCGCGACGAACGACGCTGGCTGCGGCGCGGCCGCCGCCATGGGCGTCCGTTTCTTCGACCGTACCGGGACTCCCTTCGTCCCCACGGGCGGTACCCTTGGCGAGGTCGAGCGCATAGACGTCTCCGCCGCCCGGGAGCGCCTGCGCGGTGTGGAAATCACCGCGATGTGCGATATAGACAACCCCATGTACGGTGAAAATGGCGCGGCCTATGTATTCGCCCCGCAGAAGGGCGCAGGGCCGGAACAGGTGCGGGCGCTGGACGCCGGGCTCCGGCGCCTGGCCGGGGTCATGCGCCGCGAGCTGGGGATGGACTTTGCCGAACTGCCCGGCGCGGGTGCAGCTGGGGCCATGGGCGCAGGCGTCACCGCCTTTCTCGGTGCGAGCCTCCAGAGCGGCATAGAGTCCGTGCTGAACGCGGTGGATTTCGACCGCGCCGCAGCAGACGCCGACCTCATCTTTACCGGAGAGGGCCGCCTTGACAGCCAGAGCCTGCGCGGCAAGGTCGTCATCGGCGTCGCGCGCCGGGCAAAGCGATTGGGAAAGCGTGTCATCGCCATCGTAGGCGGCGCGGAGGGGGAGCTGGAGGCCGCTTACGCCGAAGGCGTCACCGCGGTTTTTACCACGAACCGCCTCCCGGAGCCGTTGTCCCGGAGCGCCCCGCGCGCTGCGGAAAACCTGGCCTTTACAATGGATAATATACTCCGCCTGCTGTGAGCAAGGAAAAGGGACGCCGTCCTGAGAAGGATGGCGTCCCTTTTTTGCTTTATGTGTCCTCAGCTCCCAGCGCCGGGGGCGGGGGCCTCCGGGGCCGCGGGCTCGTGCTTCGGCGCGAGCGAGCGACGGCGGCGCTCCTTGCTGACGACGACGTAGACCATCATGATAACGGTTATGGCGTAGGGTATGGCCGAGGTGAGGTCGGAGCTGATGTAGTTTTGCAGCCTGAGGCCGATGGCGTCGAAGAAGCCGAACATCAGCGCCGCAAGGTAGGCCTTGGCGGGGTTCGCGGCGGCGAAAATGACGCAGGCAAAGGCAATGAAGCCGCGCGAGGCGGACATGCCCTCGACAAAGGTGCCGTTCAGGTAGCCGAGGGAGAGGTAGGCGCCCGAGAGCCCGCAGAGCATGCCGCAGAGCACGCTGGAGAGCCACTTCATCTTCTCGGGGCTGATGCCCGCGGTGCGGAGGGTCTCCGGCTTCTCGCCGGAGGCGCGCATCCAGAAGCCGTAGGGCGTCCGGTAGACGAAGAGCCACATGACCAGGATGAGCAGCCAGGCGACGTAGACCAGCGCCGTGTTGCCGCTTATGATCTCCCCCAAAAAGGGAATGTCCTTGATGACCGGTATCTCGATGGGCAGCATGTAGTCGATTTCGTATCCCGAGGTGCCGGAGAGCCCGAAGACGGAGCGGGAGACGAAGGCCGTAAAGCCGGAGGCGAAGATGTTGAGCGCGCAGCCGATGATGAACTCGTCGCTCTTGAGCTTGACGACGAAGAGGGCGAAGAACAGGCCCACGAGTATGCCGAAGAGCACCGCAGCCGCGACGCCGCCCGCGGCGGAACCTATGGCGTAGCTGCCGAGCACGCCGATGAGCGCGCCCATGAGTATCATGCCGTCCATGCCGATGTTCATGATGCCCGCATGCTCGGTCATGGAGCCGCCCATGGCGGCGAGGGCCACGGGCGTGGCGCTGCGGAGCATCTGAGTGAAGGTGCCGGCGGAAAAGACCTGGGAGAGTATCTCATTCATTTACCGACCCCTCCTTTACGCGCTTCTGAGCCGCGAGCCGGGCGGACTTGTCGGCCACGCGCCGCTTGATGTCGCTGACGATGCCGCTCTCGGCGGCCATGCAGAAGATGACGACGGTCTGGATGATGAGGTATATCTGGTTCGGCACGCCCGCCGCGGTCTCCATGCCCTGGGCGCCGATTTTGAGGATGGCGAAGAGCACGCTTATGACGGCAGTGGGCAGCACCTGATATTTCGCTATCATGGCCACCATGAGTCCCTCGAAGTAGTAGTCGTTGCTGATGCTGGCCTTGTAGATGTGCTCCGCGCCGTAGACCCGGAACATGCCCACGAGGCCGCACATCATGCCGGATACTATCATGGCGATGAGGACGACCTTGTCGGTCTTGATGCCGGTAAAGCGGGCAAAGCGCGGATTGTCTCCCGTGAGCCGCATCTCATAGCCCGTGGAGGTGCGCTGCATGATGTACCAGGTGAGTATGGTCATGCCAGTGGCGACGAAGAAGACCGTGGTGAGGTTTGAGCCGGTGGCAAGCTTTGTGAACCAGTAGGTCTGCGGCAGATTGCCCGTGCCGGCGACGATGTTGTTGTCCGGGTTTTTCCACGGCCCCTTGGCAAGGAACTCGCAGACGAACTCGGCAATGTTGTTGAGCATGATGGTCGTTATGACTTCGTTTACCCGGTGCCTGACCTTGAGCCAGCCGGGGATGAGGGCGTAAATGCCGCCCGTGACCGCCGCGCCAAGGGCCGCGACGGGGATGACTATCCAGGGCGAGAGCCCGTTGAGCACCACGCCTATCTGCGCGGCAACGATGGCGCCCAGCAGCAGCTGGCCCTCGCCGCCGACGTTGAAGATGCCGACTCGCGAGCCGATGTCGCAGGCCACGCCGCACAGGCAGAGCACCATCGCGTACTCCAGCACGTCGCCGATGTGCCGGGCGTTTGAAAAGGCGCCGCTGAGCATGGCGGAGTAGGCCGCCAGCGGGTCGTAACCCGAGATCAGCAGCACCACCGCGCCTATGAGCAGCGCTGCGATGATGCTGACGCTGAGCGCCGCAATGTAGGAGTAGTTAATTCGCAGCTTCATGCGCTTCCTCGGCCTCCTTCCTCCGGCTGCCCGTCATGTAGTAGCCTATCTCTTCCTTTGTTATCTCGTCTGCCCGGAATTCACCTGTTATCTGCCCCTCATACATGGTGACAATGCGGTCTGAGAGGCGGAAGATCTCATCCAGGTCGGCGGAGGAGAGCAGTATTGCGCAGCCCTCGTTCCGCTTGTCGATGATGGCGGTGTGTATGAACTCGATGGCGCCGATGTCGATGCCGCGGGAGGGATTCGAGATGACGAGCACCGGCGTCTCGTGCGAGAACTCGCGAGCGACGACGACCTTCTGCATGTTGCCGCCGGACATGGAGCCGACGGGGGTGTGTATGCCCGCGCCGCGGATGTCGAATTTCTTGTAGACCTCGGAGACATAGCGCTCGATGCTGGAGCGTCGCAGGCGCAGACCGGGGATGTTGAACTCGCGCTCTCTCTGCCGCCCGGCAATGAGGTTGTCGGCCACGTCCGCGAGCGGGTCCACGCCAGTGGCGAGCCTGTCCTCCGGCACGTGCGCGAGGCCGAGCTGCCGAATCTGCCCCGGGCTGAGGCCAAGCGCGTCAGTGCCGCGTATCCTTACCCTGCCCTCGATGGCGGGGCGCATGCCGGTGATGGCCTCGAGCAGCTCGCTCTGGCCGTTGCCCTCGATGGCGGCAATGCCGAGCACCTCGCCCGCGCGGGCCTCAAGACTGACGCCGCGGACGGAGACGAGGCCCCGGTTGTCGCGAACGGAGAGGTTTTCGACGGATATCATGGTTTCCCCAGGCACTCCGGTCTTCTCCAGCTTGTCGAAGAGCACAGGCCGGCCCACCATCATGGAGGCGATCTCCTTTTCCGTGATGTCCTTTGTGTCCGACAGGCCGACCAGCTTTCCCTGACGCATGATGCCCACCCTGTCGGAGATGGCCATGACCTCGCCCAGCTTGTGGGTGATGAGGATGACGGTCATGTTTTTCTCTTTTATGATGTGGCGGATGACGCGGAAGAGCTCCGCCGTCTCCTGGGGGGTGAGCACGGCCGTGGGCTCGTCCAGGATAAGGATGTCCGCGCCGCGGTAGAGCGCTTTCAGGATCTCAACGCGCTGCTGAACGCCCACGCTGATGTCCTGTACCTGGGCCGAGGGGTCCACGTTGAGCCCATACTCCCTCACAAGTTCCCGCGTTATTTCCTCGGCGCGGCGGTTGTCGAAAAACAGCCCCGCGCGGCGCGGCTCTCTGCTCATTACGATGTTCTGCGCCACGGTGAAGGAGGGCACGAGCATGAAATGCTGGTGAACCATGCCGATGCCCATGTCGATGGCGTTTTTGGGGCTGAAGGTCTCGACTTTTTTCCCGCGGATGTAGACGCTGCCGTCCGTGGGCGGGAAGATGCCGTAGATTATGTTCATGAGTGTGCTCTTGCCGGCGCCGTTTTCACCGACAAGGGCAAATACTTCTCCGCGATGTATCTCAAGCGACACGTCGTCGTTTGCCAGCACGCCGGGGAATTCCCGCGTTATGTGCTCAAGCTTAATGACGGTCTCCTGCAAGCTGCTGCACTCCCTTCGGAGAATAGTTTGAAAAGAGGGGAGCGTCAGATGAGGCTGACGCTCCCCAAGACGTGCGCAGGCCCGTCAGCGGACGGTGTCCACGGTGATCTCGCCGGAGCTTATCTTGGCGGCAAGGTCCTCAACGGCGGTCTTGACTTCGTCGGAGACCTGCTGGGTCGAGCCCTCCTCGCCGTAGCCGATGCCGACGTAGCCGGTGGCGAGGTCAGCCTCCCAGGTGGTACCCCAGAGAGAGGTGTCGCCTGCCATGTACTGCTTGACGGCCTCGTAGATGGAGTTGCCGACTTCCTTCTTCATAGAGCAGATGATGACGTCGTCGGCAATGTATTTCTGGTCGCAGTCAACGCCGATGGCCCAGAAGCCACGCTCCTGCGCCGCCTCGAACACGCCGTCGCCGGCCTTGGAGGCTATCTGGAAGATGACGTCGGCGCCCTTGTCGTTGAGGGCGAGCGCGCACTCCTTGCCCTTGGCGGGGTCGTCGTAGTCGTTGGTGTAGTTGACCTCGACGCTGATGGTGCCGCCGTTCTGGGAGGCATAGTACTCCGCGCCCTGCTTGTAGCCGACGATGAAGTCGTTGATAGTGTCGCTGTCCTCTCCGCCGACGGCGCCGATGACGCCGGACTCGGACATGGAGGCGGCTATGTAGCCCGCGAGGTAGGAGCCCTCGTTCTGGGCGTAGGTGATGTTCAGGACGTTCTCAACGGGCGCGCCGGTGGCGTTATCGACCCAGATCCAGTAGACATCGGGGTAGTCGAGGGCGATGGTCTCGACGTTGTAGAACTCCCAGCCGACGCAGACGACGATGTTGGCGGTGTCGGCGGCGTTCTGCATCTGGGCGTCGAAGTTCTCGTTGTTGCACTCGATGGTGGAGATGGTGATGTTTTCGTAGTCCGCGGCGAGCTTATCAGCGCCCTCCTTGGCGGAGTCGTTGAAGGAGCGGTCGCCGAAGGTGCTGCTGACGACGACGCAGACGCTGACGGCCTCGTCGCCGCCTTCGGGCTCCTGCTTGGCCTCGCCGCAGCCGGCGAGCAGGCCGAGGGCGAGCACGAAAACAAGGGCAAGAGCTAAGAACTTTTTCATTACTGTCTCTCCTTACCTAAAAATTATTTGCATGGCAGACTTCACTGCCAGGCGTTTACCTAGTCGATGACCGTGTCGAGCGCGAGCTGGATGATGCTGTCCAGCCCGGACTCCTTCACGGCGTCGGATACGCTCTCCTCAGGGCAGTAGAGGTTCACAACTATGGAGAGCATCATGAGCGCCCTCGCGCCGTAGAGCGCGGCGGCGGTGTAGAGCGCCACACCCTCCTGCTCGGAGGCGAGTATGCCGTATTTGGCCCAGAGCTTGCTGTACTCCAGCTTATTCTCGACATAGAGGTGGTCATTCGTCAGCGTGTTGCCGACGTATACAGGGCATCCGCGCTCCGCGGCGAGGTGATAGGCCCTGTCGAGCAGGCCGAAATCCGCTATGGGGGCGAAGTGGCCGGGCAGGGCGTAGTCGTTGATGGCCGAGGTGGTGGAAACGCCCTGGGAGAGGATGATGTCCCCGAGGCGGATGTGCTCCTGCGTGGCCCCCGCCGTGCCTAGGCGTATGAGCTTTTTGCAGCCGTACTCCCGGCAGAGCTCCGTGGCGTATATGAGCATGGAGGGCGCGCCCATGCCGGTGGACATGACGGATACGCGCTGGCCCTTGTACGTGCCCGTGTAGCCCCAGGTGTTGCGGATCTCATTCACGCGGACAGCGCCTTCCAGGTACTTTTCCGCGATATATCTGGCGCGCAGCGGGTCGCCCGGTAGAATGACGTTCTCGGCGACCTCCCCGGGAGCCGCGCTTATGTGCATGCTCATTTGCATATCCCCCTCGCTAAAATCTACAATTCTGGCAGCCTTTGACTATAGATTTTACACGTTTTATTAAAAAAGCAACACGACATATGTCGTGTTGCCTGTGGAAAATATCATAGCGTCCTTTTGTAGAGGTCTTCAATGCGCTCGGGCTCGCAGACGCGGTAACCGCCCCTGACACGTTCGAGCAGGCCGTCGGCGCAGAATTTGGCAATGATTCGCTGGAGGTGACGGTAACTGACGCCGAGGTATTCCGCGGCCTCTGTGAGCCGCTCCTCGAACATATCGCCGCGGCGGGTGTAGTGTATGTAGCGCGCGAGGCGCACCTCAACGGAGTAGGAGGTGTTGAGGGATTGGTGGTTGCTTATATCTCCGAGCCTTTCACCGAGGCGGCGTGCGACGAAGGTGAGGAAGGTGTAGTCCCGCAGCAGCTGCTCACGGCAGCGGGCCATGCTGAGTCCGAGACAGTGGCACTCCCGCAGGGCCTGCACAGAGATGGTCGTGTCCCGGGCATTGACGAGTTCAAGCTCGCCCAGGATATCGAAAGCGGAGGCAAATTCTACGACGCTGACCTTGCCGTTGTGGTGAGTGCGGAAGACTTTGACCTGTCCCTTGACGAGAAAATATAGCTCGCGCAGCGGCTCGCCCTCGCGGTAGATGTTCTCCCCGCGCGCGAAGCGGTGCAGGCATATCTCGCCCAAAACGGGCGTGGAAAACAGGCCCTGTATGTTACAGGACTGGATGTATTGCCTGCAAAGCTCCTCGTTGTTTCAAATCAAGGGATGGTCACCTCTTATAGGAAGTTATAGCACAATCCGCGGACGGGTTCAATTAAAAAGCGGTCCTGCGCCGAGCGGAATTAAGTTCTTGTTGGAGCGGCAGTCCGTGTGCTAAGCTCATGGCAGATGAAAGGAAAGGGAGGACGCAAGATGAGAACGGCGTTGGACAAAATACGCGGCTGCCTGCTGGGCGGTGCGGCGGGGGACGCGCTGGGCTATCCCGTGGAGTTTCTCTCTGCGCGCGGGATGAAGGTGCGCTACGGAGAAGAGGGGATAACGGAGTACAGCCTGCGCCAGGGCATCGCCGTCATCTCAGACGACACGCAGATGAGCCTTTTTACCGCAAACGGCCTGCTCTGCGCAGAGACGCGCGCGGCCCTCGGCGGGAGGGCGCAGAACGTCCCGGACACGGTTTTTGCGGCCTACCTGGACTGGTACCGCAGCCAGACCTGTGCGCACCCCCTGCCGGACGTACACTGGGCAGAGTCGCATGTCAGCTGGCTGCTGGACGTGCCGGAGCTCTTCAGCCGCCGCGCGCCGGGCAATACCTGTATGTCAGCCCTGGCGGACATGGTCCCGGGCAGCACGCGCCGCCCGATAAACGAAAGCAAGGGCTGCGGCGGGGTCATGCGAGTCGCCCCGGTGGGCCTGTGGTACGAGGACGCGGGCGAGGCGGCCCTGGCCGCGGCGGAGTGCGCCGCGCTGACGCACGGCCACGAGCTGGGCTGGCTGCCGGCGGCGCTGCTGGCGCACATGGTCTGCACGCTCTCGCACGGGGACGCGAGCCCGTGCCGGGCGCTGGCTCTGGGCCTGGAGGCCATGCCCGGCCTCTTCCCGGAGGCAAAGGAGCTGCCGCGCTTCCTCACGCTAATGGAGCGCTCCGCGGACTTTGCCGCCCACGGCGGCCAGCCGCAGAGGACGATACGCCGGCTCGGAGGGGGCTGGGTCGGGGACGAGGCCCTGGCCATCGCTGTCTACTGCGCGCTGAAGTATCCCTCGGATATCGAGGCCGCGCTCGTAGCCGCCGTGAACCACGACGGCGACAGCGACTCCACCGGCGCTGTGGCGGGCAACATACTCGGCGCAAGCCTTGGCGCCTCGGCCATACCAGATAAGTTCCTCGAAAGGCTTGAGCTGCGCGACGTCATCGAAGAGCTCGCCGCCGACATGCACCGGGGCTTCCGCGCAGACGACCCCGCCTGGCGCCGCAAATACGTTGAGATGCACCGTGAATGAAAAACGGCCCGCCGCAAACGCGGCGGGCCGCAGCTTATTCAGCCTGGTTCTCGAAGAGCTGCATGGTCGCGTCGATGGAGTCCACGACGCTGACAATGTGGTATTTGAGGATAAAGAGCACGTCCGCGTCCTCGGGATAGACGCGCTTGGCCTTGCGGAGCATGGGCAGGACGTACTGCCGCGTCTCGTCTATGTAGGCCTTGAGCTTCTCGCGGGAGAAGGTGCCGGCCATGCTGGAGACGTTGTGGCAGCGGTCGAGCAGTTTGGTGAGCGTGGCCTCGCGGCTCTGGAGCAGCATGTTGTAGTAGCGGTTTTTGGCGATCTCCTTCGTCTCGCCGTCCATGACGCGGAAGGTCATGAGGTCCACGGCGCGGCGGACGGTGTCGTCCACGGGCAGCTCCGAGAGGCTGACGCCGCAGTCCTCGCAGACGTCGTGGAGCAGGATGGTGGCGACGACGGCATCGTCCCGGATACCGATGCTGACGGCATTGCAGGCCATGAGCAGCGGGTGGATGATATAGGGGTCGCCGCTCTTGCGGAACTGCCCGCTGTGCTTGTCCCGTGCGAAGGACATGGCCTTGAGCGTTTGCTTCATCCCCGCGCCGGTGGCGAGGCCGCGAAGATAGGTGTACATCTTGTCGGAATTGAAGGAAGTGACAGTCATAGTTTAGCCCTCCTTTTTAAAAATCACGGCGCTGCTATGTGGAGATTATACAGACACGCCGCTCATTTTTCAAGTCGGAGCCGGATATTTTCGCATCGCCGTCCAACCGCGGAAAAAGTTACGAAACTGATTTCACAACGACATTCTTCAAAGCCGGGCAAACTTGTGGCTTATTGGCAAATGTACCGCAAAATGACCGGGCAGATACCACAAATGAGCACAATAAATCTTGTAGATAATAGCGGATACGCAAGAGAAAATAGTTTCTCAAATCTCCGTTGACGTCCGATATAAACAAATGATACTATTTCCCCAAGGTTGAGTTTCCCGCGTTAAAATGTGAAAACGGAGGTCAAGAAATGAAAAAGCTCTTTGCACTTCTCATCGCAGCTGCCTGCCTGTTCAGCCTCGGCACAGCGGCGCTGGCGGAGGGGGAGGAGATGGTCCCCGTCTGCGTCAGTGTCCCCGAGGGCTGGGAGGCGCCCTGCCTCTGGGCCTGGGCCGACGACGGCACCAACGCCTTCGCCGCCTGGCCGGGCGAGGAGGCCGACGCCCTGGGCGACACGGGCTGGTACTACTGCTACGTCCCCAGCTTTGTCCAGAACGTCATCGTGAACGCCAACGCCGGCACGGTGCAGACCGAGGGCGTAGTGGTGGAGGCGGGCAAGCCCGTCTGGATAACGGTGGCCGAGGACAACAGCGCCGCCGTGAGCTACGAGGCCCAGACCGAGGCGGAGATACCCGAGTACGTGGAGAAGATAACCGTCCACGCCTACGTGCCCTTGGAGTGGAAGACCGTGAACCTCTGGGCCTGGCTGGACCCTGAGGGCACGAACGCCTTTGACGCCTGGCCCGGCAAGGCCATGACGGAGAACGAAAACGGCTGGTTCACCGCGAAGGTCCCCGCCTGGGTGAACAGCATCATAGTAAGCGGCAACGAGGGCAGCGTCCAGACCGAGGACGTGACCATAGAGCCGCAGGAGCTCTGGATAACCGTCTACGACGACCTGAGCTACGAGCTGGCCTACGAGGACCCGGAGACGGCGGGCGTCGAGAACATAACCGTTTACGCACAGGTCCCCGCAGACTGGAGCGGCCCCTGCCTCTGGGCCTGGAGCGCGCCGGACGGCACCAACGCCTTCGCCGCCTGGCCCGGTGAGGCGATGACCGAAGCCGACGGCTGGTACGCCCTTGAGGCCCCGGGCTGGATAAACAGCGTAATCATAAACGCCAACGAGGGCGGCGTCCAGACCTCCGACCTCGCTGTGGAGCCTGGCAAGGACGTGTGGGTCACCGTGAACAGCCCCGAGGATGCCTCGGTGAGCTATGAGCAGCCCACGGGCGAGCCCGCGGAGCCCTCCGCCGAGCCGAGCGCCGAGGCCGAGGCCACGCCCGCGGCCAGCGAGGCGCCCGCGCCTGCCGAGAGCGGAAATTCGAGCACGACGCTGTGGATAGTCATCGCCGTGGTCGTGGTGGCGGCGGTCGTCATAGCCGTGGTCGTCTCGAAGAAAAAGAAGAAGGACTGAAGCGGCCTGTAAAACGGGCGGGCGCGTAAAATGCGCCCGCCCATCAGGGCTTTTTGGAGGTGTGTGATGAAAAGGATAATTTCGCTGCTGCTCGTCGCCGCGCTGCTTGTGCCCCTGGCTGCCTGCGGCGGCGGGAGCGTGGAGACGAACAAGCTCACCGTCTGGCACGATAAGGAGGACGCGGTCATCGAGGCCCTGTCGGCCTATCTTGCCGAGGCTGCGCCGGAGGTCGAGGTCGTGTTCGAGAAGAAGACCAGCCTCACGGATTCGCTCAAGCTGGTGGGCAACGACCCCGGCTCCGCGCCGGACATGTTCATCTTCGCGCATGACAAGATCGGCGTCTTTGCGGAGATGGGCATCCTCGCGGATGTGAACACGCTGCTGGCAGAGGGCGCGCTGGATAACTGGTTGCCCATGACCATCGAGGCGGCGAGCTATAAGGGCACGCTCTACCAGCTGCCGCTCTATTTCGAGACGCTGCTCTTCATGTACAACCGCCGCTATATGCAGGATGAGCAGGTCCCCGCCACGACGGAGGAGCTCTACGCCTACATGGAGGCGAACACAGGCCGCGGCCGCTACGGCTTCGTGGAGCAGCACTCGACGGCCTACTACTCCGCGGCCTGGATACACGGTTTCGGCGGCAGCATCGTCTCCGAGGACGGCACGCCCTTCCCGGAACCCGAGGCCGTGAAGGAGGCCCTGCGCTACCACCTGAAGTTCGTGGCCCTCATGCCGGGGGAGACGGAGTATTCGACGGTGAACACCCTCTTCCTGGAGGGCAAGGCGGACGCCACCATCGGCGGACCCTGGATGGTCCCCAGCGCGCGCGAGGCTGAGATAGACCTCGGCATCGCGCCCATGCCCACGGTGGACGAGACGGGCCTGGCCCTCGCGCCGTATTCCGGCGTCCAGGGCGTGCAGGTGCTCAAATACGCGGCGGAGAACAAGGCCGAGGCAGTAAAGGCCGTCCTCGCCGCCCTCTGTGCGCCGCAGATAGGCATAGACCTCGCCCTGGCCAGCGGTTGCGCCCCGGCGAACGCCGCCTGCTACGATGACCCCGCCGTAGCGGAGGACGAGATGGTGCAGTCCATGCGCGCGACGGCGGAGATAGCCATCCCGATGCCGAACATTCCGGAGATGGACGTCATGTGGACGGTGGTGAGCAACCTGCTCACGGACGTGAACCTCTCGGGCGCGGATGTGGACGCCGCCTTTGACGAGGCGCTTTCCGAGGCCGAGAGCCTCATCGCCAATATGAAGTGATGGACGGCAGGCTAAAAAAACAGCGCCGGGGCTGGCTCACGAGCTACCTCTGGTCGGCCCCCTCGCTGGCGCTTATCGCGCTCATCGTCGTTTTCCCGATACTCTATACGTTTTTCATCTCCCTGACGAACATGAACGTCTACCACTGGTTCGACTTCACGATTATCGGCCTGGACAATTACGTGAAGGCGCTCTTCGTGTTCGACTCGGGTTTCCTCTCGGCGCTCATAAACACGGTGCTGTGGACCGTGGTGAACATGGTAGTCCAGCTCATCCTGGCCTTCGTGCTGGCGAGCCTGCTGAATATAAAGAGGCTCCGCCTGCGCAAGCTCTACAAGACGCTGCTAATGTTCCCCTGGGCCATGCCGGGCTACGTCTCCATCCTGCTGTGGAAGACGGGTATGTTCAACACCGAGTTCGGTCTGCTGAACCAGTGGATGGAAAAGCTGGGCCTTGAGGCGCAGCGCTGGCTGGCGAGCGACGTCTCCGCCTTCATCTGCTGCACCATCGTGAACCTCTGGCTGGCACTGCCCTTCATGCTCATGATAATGGACGGGGCCATGCAGAGCATAGACCGCAGCTATTACGAGAGCGCCGTCCTCGACGGGGCCAACTGGCTCCAGCGCTCGTGGAGCATCACCATCCCGAGCATCCGCCCCATAATCGCGCCCGCCGTCATAATCACCATCTTCACGACCTTCAAGCAGTTCGACGTCATCTACCTGCTGACCCAGCAGATGGGCGCAAAGACGGGCTCAGGCCTGCACACCATCCTGACCTACGCCTACGAGAACGCCTTCATAACGAACAACTACGGTTACAGCTCCGCGATATCCATAATCATATTCCTGCTGCTGCTCGCCTTCTCGGCGCGCTGGCAGCCGGGAGGGGAGGGGGAGAGATGAGAGGCAGAAAACTGCGCGAGGGCGTCGGCCTGACCTTCCTCAATATCTTCTTCATCGCGCTCTGCTTCGTGACGCTCATACCCATCCTCTACGCCCTGAGCGTCTCCCTGAACGGGCAGAACGCGCTTTTGAGCTCGGATTTCTCCTTCCTCCCGAAGGACTTCACGCTGGATAACTACCTCGCCGTCTTCACCGGCGAGGACATCCTCACTTGGTTCGGCAACAGCGTCATCCTCGCGGCGGCTACGGTGGCCATCTCGCTGGCGGCGGCGGTGCCGGCGGCCTATTGCTTCTCGCGGCGGCGCTTTCCCGGGCGGCGGCTCGTGCTGCGCTGGCTGGTGCTCTTAAACAGCTTCCCGGCCATACTGAGCATGTTCGCCGTCTACCGCCTGCTGCGGCCCCTGGGCCTTGTGAACCACAGGCTGGGCCTCATCATCGTCTACACCGGCACCATGGCCGTCTTCAGCCTCTGGAACATGAAGGGCTACTTCGACACCATCCCGGCGGAGATCGAGGAGGCCGCGCGCATGGACGGTGCGACGGATCTGCAGGTCGTCACCCGCATAGTCCTGCCCCTGGCGAAGCCCAGCGTCGTCGTGACGGCGCTGATGGTGCTCATCTACGTGTGGAACGAGTACATATATGCCACGACCTTCATGACCGGCGAGCAGAACTACACCCTGGCCGCGGGCCTCTACGCCCTCCAGGCCACGGAGACGAGCGGCTCCTGGCCGGTGTTCGCGGCGGCGTCCATAGCCGTGTCGCTGCCTGTGCTCATAATATTCTTCCTCTGCCAGAAGCATATGACCTCCGGCCTGACTGCGGGAGGTGTGAAAGGATAGCATGAAAAAGGAAACCATACTGCACATCCCAATGTCCGAATACGCCCACGGCCTGGACGAGCGGCGCATAGTCCTGCGCCTGCGCGCCGCGCGGGGCGACCTGGAGCGCGTGACGCTCTGGTACGGCGATACCGCCTGCCGCAAAACGCCCATAGACTGGTTCCCGGAGCCGATGGAGCGCGTCCTCTCGGACGAATACCACGACTGGTGGGAGCTGACACTGGAGTGCCCCTATCACCGCATCTTCTACCACTTCGAGCTCTCGGACGGCGCGGAGAGCTGCTATTACTACGGCGGCGTGTTCACGTACAAGCTGGTGGACGACCGCTCGGAGTATTTCAAGCTTCCCTTCAACCACCGCGCAGACATCGCCCGCGTGCCGGACTGGGTGCATGAGGCCGTGGTCTACAACATCTTCCCGGACAGCTTTGCAACCTCCCGCCGTTATATAAGCGGGGAGGCGACGCAGCGCGAGTTCGGCGGCCTCACTACACACGGCAAGCTCGGCGGCACGATAAGAGGCGTCACGGAGAACCTCGACTACCTCTCCGGCCTCGGCATCAACTGCGTCTACCTGAACCCCATCTTCGCCGCCGGGGAGTACCACAAATACGACCTCATAGACTACTACCACATCGACCCCTGCCTCGGCACGAACGAGGACTTCCGAGAGCTCGTCGATTCGGCGCACGGGCTGGGCATGCGCGTCATAATAGACGGCGTGTTCAACCACTGCGGCTGGCGCTTCTTCGCCTTTGAGGACGTAGTGCAAAAGGGCGAGGCCTCGCGCTATAAGGACTGGTTCTACCGCCTGGAGTTCCCTGTAGTCCGCCCGGAGGACCCGGAGGCCATCCCGGGCTACGAGTGCTTCGGCTACGAGCGGCTCATGCCCAAACTCGACACGGCGAACCCGGAGGTGCGGGAGTATTTCTGCGCCGTGGGCGAGCACTGGGTGCGCGAATACGGCATAGACGGCTGGCGGCTCGACGTGGCCAGCGAGGTGGACGACTCCTTCTGGCGCGAGTTCCGCCGCCGCGTCAAGGCCGCAAAGCCGGAGGCCCTGCTCATAGGCGAGGTCTGGGAGAGCGCGGGCCACTGGCTGGACGGCAGCATGTTCGACTCCGCCATGAACTATGAGCTGCGCCGCCATTGCCGCCGCTTCTTCGCGGAGCAGACGGAGGACGCCTTCACCTTTTCGGGCCGCTGCACCGGCATGCTGATGCGCTACCGCAGGCAGCTAGTCCCGGCGCAGCTGAACCTGCTGGACAGCCACGACGTGGGCCGCTTCCTCTCCCTATGCGGCGGGGACGCGCGGCGGTACAGGCTGGCCGTGCTCTTCCAGCTCTGCTTCCCGGGCATACCGAGCGTCTTCTACGGCGACGAGCTGGGCGCCTCCGGCCTCGTGGAGGCCGACTACCGCCGCCCCATGCCATGGCAGGGCGGGAATGAGAAACTCCTGGCCTTCTACCGCCGCGCCATTGCCCTGCGCCGGGAGCTGGCGCCCCTACGCCGCGGGGATTTCCGCTGCATTTCGGCGGAGCGCGGCAGCGGGCTCTTCGCCTTTTCCCGGGAATACGGCGGCGAGCGCGTGTACGTGGCCGTGAACTGCTCCGATAGAGCTGAAAAATGCGCCCTCCCCGGCGAAAAACTCTGGTCCGAGGGCCTGGAAGCTGATAAAATAGGCCCATACGGTTTTGCTGTTACGGTTTCGAGGGGGTGAGCGCTTGGCGGTGACTATAAAGGACGTGGCCCGCGAGGCCGGGACCTCCGTGTCCACGGTGTCCAAGGTCATAAACGGGCATTACAGCATCTCGGAGGAGACTGCGGAGCGGGTGCGCGCCGTCATGCGCGAGCTGGGTTATTATCCCAGCGCCAGCGCCCAGAGCTTCGCGCGCGGCTCGACGAAGACCGTCGTTTTCCTTGCCGACCTGCGTCCGAACACGGCCTTTGAAAACCCGCACCTGTTCGAGATACTCTCGGGCGTGGAGGAAGCCCTGCGCGCGCGGGGCTATGGGCTTCAGCTCCGCTCCGCGGACACGACCTCGGCCTGCGAGGCGGCGGAGGAGCTCATAAACCGCCGCGGCTGCGACGGCCTGGCCGTCCACGCCTCGGTCATGAGCCGGCCGCTGGCCGCGCTGCTGACGCGAACGCGCTTCCCGCACATCGTCCTGGGCCTGCCCAATTTCGAGAGCCAGGTCTGCTGGATAGACATAAACAACGTCTTTTCCGGCATGACCGCCGCCGCACACCTCGTGGACGAGGGCTATGCACGCATAGCCTTCATCGGCGGCAGCGAGCACGACATGATCTCCGCACACAGGCTGGAGGGCGTGCGCCAGGGCCTGGAGAGCGCCGGACGGGAGCTGCCCGAGGGCTATATCTGGCTGGGCGAGAGCACAAGGGCGGAGGGCCGGCGTATGACGCTGGGCCTGATGTCAGCCAAGCCCGCCCCGGACGCCGTCATCTGCGCAAATAACCTCGTTGCCCTCGGCTGCGTCGCCGCGCTGAAGGAGCTGGGCCTGCGCATCCCCGCGGACGTGGGCGTCCTGACCTTTGACGACTACTCCTTCTCCCGCCTCGCCAGCCCGGAGCTCACGGTCGTTGATATCGACGTGCGCGACATGGGCGCCCAGGCTGCAAAGCTGCTCGTGGACTGCATACGCCGCCCGAACCTGCAAACTCAGAGCTATACGACAGCCTCAAACCTGATAATCCGCGCCTCAACCAGGAAAAAATGAAACATCCGCCGCCCTGCGGGGCGGCGGATGTTTTTTAGAGCTTCCGCGTGCTCTGACCCTCTATGAGGCTGGGCAGGGTGGTGTAGCTCTGTACGCGCAGCTCGGGCTTCTTGAGCCCCTGGAGCAGCTGCTTTGCCGCGGCGCGGCCCATGTCACGCACGTCTATCTGTACCAGCGTGGGCTCGGGGCTTATCAGCCCGCTGTATGGGTAGCGGTCGAAGGTGATGAGCAGCATGTCCCCGGGAATGGCCACGCCGCGCTCGGCGGCCGCCAGCGTGAAGGCATAGGCCAGCAGGTTGCTGCCGCAGACGATGCCCTGGGGCAGCTCGCCGCGCCCGAGCAGCTCAAGCGCCGCGCCTTTGCCGGAGGCCAGCGTCCCGTCCGTGTGCAGCACCCAGTCCCGGCGGTATTCCAGCCCGGCTTCGAGCAGCGCCGTGCGGAAGCCGGTGAGCCGCTGGTTGGAGATGCCCGCCGTCTCGCCCTCGCCCATAAAGGCCAGGCGCTCGCAGCCGCAGTCAATGAGGTGCTCGCAGGCGATGCGCCCGCCGAGCGTGTGGTCCGTGTCCACCCAGTTGAGGCGCACGTCGCTGGGGTGGCCGATGACGATGTGCGGAAAGCGCCGCGCGATGAGCAGGGAAGCGATGGGCCGGGTCAGCGCGCCGCCGTGGACGATGATGCCGTCGAAGGCGCGCGAGAGTATCATCTTCTCCACGTCCGCGCTGAGCGAATCGAGCAGCGTCAGCGCATAGCCCTTGCTGAAGAGCGCAGTCTGTACCCCGCACATGATGTCGAAGAGATGGGGGTTCGTGTAGGGCGCGGCCTCGTCCAGCTCCGCGAGGAAGGCGACGCAGCGGGCGCTTTTCCGCGCAAGGCTGGCCGCGCGGCTGTTCGGCGCGTAGTCCAGCGCGCGCATGACCTCCTCGACCCGGCGCGTCGTGGCCTCAGAAATGCCCGGCGCGCCGTTTATGATCTTTGACACCGTCGCTATGCTCACGCCAGCCTCGCGGGCGACGTCCTTTATAGTGACCGCCATCTGCATCCCTCCTGTGTGATATAGTATAACGTTTTATCAAAAAGTTCAAGTCTTTTTTGCCGCATTTCGTTGACTTCGACGAAATAGACCACTATAATCGGGTTAACAAAGCCGAGGATGAGTCACTCGGCAGAGAAAATGATGTAAAACGTTTTACTATTATTTTAGAATGGAGGATGAAAAATGAAAAAAATACTTGCTCTGCTGCTTTCGGCTCTGATGCTGTTGGGCCTGCTGGCCGCCTGCGGGACGCCGGCCGCGGAGGAGAGCGCGCCGCCGTCCGGGGAGGAGAGCGCAGCCCCCGCCTCTGAGGCGCCCGTCCCCGCCGAGCCCGTGGAGCTCAAGGTCTGGCACGACGGCGACGAGGCCATTATGCAGACCATAGCCGACACCGTGAACCCCATGCTCGCGGACAGCGGCGTGTCCCTGGTTTTTGAGAAGCGCACGGGCCTCTCCGACCAGCTGAAGCTCTACGGCGGCGACGCCGCCAACGGACCGGATATGTACTTCTACGCGCACGACAGCCTCGGCACCTTCGCCGCCATGGACATCCTGGCCCCGCTCACCGACCTCGTGGACGAGAGCACCTGGGCGGGCGACCTGGAGATGACAGTCGAGGCCGGGCAGATAGGCGGCGTGCAGTACCTGCTGCCCGTCTATTTCGAGACGCTGCTCTTCATCTACAACAAGGCCCTCTGGCAGGGTGATATTCCGGCCACGACGGAGGAGCTCTATGAGTACATGGCCGCCAACACCGACACCGCCGCAGGCACCTACGCCGTCGTGAACCAGCATTCGACCGCCTATAACGTCTCGCCCTTCATAAACGGCTTCGGCGGCTATATCATAGACGAGAACGCCAATCCCGGACTCAACGACGCCAAGACCATCGAGGCCGTGGAGTACAACAAGAAGTTTGCCGCCCTCCAGGCCGACGGCGACTACAACACCGTGACGACCCTGTTCAACGAGGGCAAGGCGGCGGCCATCATCGGCGGGCCCTGGCTGGTCTCCGGCATCCGCGCTGCGGGCATAGACTTCGGCGTGGCCTCGCTCTCCGACATGACCCTGCCCAACGGCAATGCCCTCGCGCCCTATTCCGGCGTCCAGGGCGTGGGCGTAATGAAAGTCGCGGCCGAGGCAAAGGGCGAGGCCATCGCCCTCGCGCTGGAGGCCCTGGCGAGCCCCGAGGTGGGCATAGCCCTCGCCAAGAGCAGCGGCTGCGCCCCGGCCAGCGCTGCGGCCTATGACGACCCCGACGTCGCCGCGGACGAGATAATCGCCGCCATCGGCCACACGGCCGAGACCGCACAGCCCATGCCGAACATCGCGGAGATGAGCGTCATGTGGGGCCCGGCGGAGAGCATGCTGGCCGCCGTGAACAAGAACGGGGAGGACGTTGCCTCCGCCGCCGAGACGGCCCAGGCCGCCGCCTTGCAGGCGATAGCGGATATGCAGTAAAATAAGCAGATAAGGATGGGGCGGCGGCAGCGCCGCCCCATGTTTGGAGGCGAGGCAATGCTCAGACACAGGTATAAGCCGTGGCTCTACTGCGCCCCGGCGCTTTTGCTCATACTTGTTATAATTGTGTTCCCCATAACCTACACCGGTTACATCTCGCTGACGAACATGAACCTCTACCACTGGCAGGATTATGAGGTCATAGGCCTGGGCAACTATGCGAGGGCGCTCTTCAAGCTGGATTCGGGCTTTATGTCCGCGCTCGGCACGACGCTCTTGTGGACGGCGCTGAACATGGCCATACAGCTGGCGCTGGGCTTCCTCATCGCCCTGGGCCTCAACGCGCCGAAACTCCGCCTCAGCCGCCTGTACAAGACCCTGCTCATGGTACCCTGGGCGATGCCTGCGTATATCTCCATCCTGCTCTGGCGCGTGGGCATGTTCAATACGGAGCTGGGCCTTTTGAACAAGTGGCTCGCGGCTCTGGGCTTGGGGAAATTCGACTTTCTGGCAAACAATACGGCGGCCTTCCTCTCCTGCATGGCGCTGAACCTCTGGATGGCCCTGCCGTTTATGATATCCACCATAGACGGCGCGCTGCAAAGCGTGGACCGCAGCCTCTATGAGAGCGCACGGCTGGACGGAGCGGGCTTCTGGAGGCAGACGGCGAGCATCACCATCCCGGCCATCCGTCCAGTTATCGCCCCTGCGGCAGTGATGACGACCTTCATCACATTCAAGCAGTTCGACATCATCTACCTGCTGACCCAGCAGCGCGGCTATATGACCGGCGCTACTCTGAACACCGTCATAACCTACGCGCACCAGAACGCCTTCGCCTCGAACAACTACGGGCTTTCGAGCGCGGTGAGCATGCTGCTCTTCGTGATCATAATAATCTTCTCCCTTGTCACGAACCGCAGCCTCCGGGAGGACTGAGCATGAAGCGGAAAGCCAAAGAACGCCTGGGCTACGCGGCCCTGAACATGGCCTTTGTACTGCTGTGCGCCGTGACGCTCGTGCCTATACTCTATGCCGTCTCCGTGTCATTTTCCGGAGCGGGGGCCTCGCTCTCGGGCGATTTCTCCTTTATTCCGGAGCACCCGAGCTTTGAAAACTACCGGGCAATCCTCCTGGATGAGCCCTTCCTGCTCTGGCTGAAGAACTCGCTGCTCCTGAGCGCGGGGACGGTGCTCGTGGCCATGCTCTGCGCCGTGACGGCGGCCTATGCCTGCTCGCGCTGGCGCTTCCGTGGCCGGCGACCGGTGCTCCGGGCGCTCCTCGTGCTCAACGCCTTCCCGCAGGTGCTCTCCCTGTTTGCCTACTACCGCATCCTGCGGCTCGGCGGGCTGCTGAACTCGCACGCTGGCCTCATCCTCATCTATGCGGGCAGCATGTGCGTGTTCGGCATATGGAACATGAAGGGCTATTTCGACACCATCCCCGTCGAGATCGAGGAGGCCTCGAAGATAGACGGTGCGAACGACGCACAGATGATCTGGAAGATCGTCCTGCCCCTGGCCAAGCCCGCCATCGTCGTCACCTGCGTCATGGTGCTCATCACCGTCTGGAACGAATATCTCTTTGCCACGACCTTCCTGCTGGACAGCAAGTTCTACTCTCTTGCGGGCGGGCTCTACCAGCTGCAATCGAACGACTACACCCGTTCCTGGCCGCTTTTCACAGCGGCGAGCATCCTGGCCTCCATTCCGCTGCTGCTTATCTTCTTCAAAATACAAAAGTACATGGTCTCCGGCCTGACCGCCGGGGGCGTGAAAGGCTGAATATGAGAAAGGACGCCATAATCCACAGACCGATGAGCGAATACGCCTTCGGCCTGGACGAGGACACAACGGTTTTCCGCCTGCGCTGCGCATCCGGAGGGATAGCGGCCTGCACGCTCTGGTACGGCGATACCGCCTGTCCCGATACGCCGGTGCGCTTCACGCCCGCGCCCATGAGCCTCGCCGCGGAGGGAGAGGACTGTGACTGGTGGGAGGCGCGGCTGAATGGCGCGTATCACAGACTCTATTATTACTTTGAACTCACGGGCGGCGTTGAGCGGCTGTTCTACTCCGGCGGCCTGTTCCTCGAAAGCCCTTCCGCGGAGCGCGCGGACTATTTCAAGCTCCCCTTCAACCACCGCGCGGATATAGCCCGGACGCCGGACTGGGCCGTGGACGCCGTGGTCTACAACATCTTCCCGGACAGCTTTGCCGCCTCGCGGCGGAGCCTGACCGGCGCGGGCTGCGAGCGCAGTTTCGGCGGAGCGCCCTGCCGCTCCCGCCTCGGCGGCACGCTCGAAGGAATCCGCCTGAACCTCGACTACATAGCCGCCCTCGGCGCAAATTGCATCTATCTGAACCCCATTTTCGCCGCCGGGGAGTATCACAAATACGACACCATAGACTACTTTCATATTGACCCCTGCCTCGGCACGGACGAGGACCTGCGAGCCCTCGTGGACGAGGCCCACGCGCGCGGCCTGCGCGTCATACTTGACGGCGTGTTCAATCACTGCGGCGCGAGGTTCTTCGCATTCCGCGACGTGCTGGAGCGGCAGGAAAAAAGCGCCTATGCCTCCTGGTTCTACCGTTTGGAGTTCCCCGTCCGCGTCCCGGAAGAGGGCGAGCGCCCGGGTTACGAGTGCTTCGCCTACGAGCGCCGCATGCCGAAGCTCGACACCTCGAACCCGGAGGTGCGAGACTACCTCTGCCGCGTCGGAGAGCACTGGATACGTGAATACGGCACGGACGGCTGGCGGCTCGACGTGGCGGACGAAATTGACGACGGCTTCTGGCGCGAGTTCCGCCGCCGTGTAAAGGGCGTAAAGCCTGAGGCCCTGCTGATAGGCGAGGTCTGGAGCGACGCGCGCCACTGGCTCATGGGCGACATGCTCGATTCAGCCATGAACTACGAATTCCGCCGGCATTGCCGCGCTTTCTTCGCGGAGGGGGAGGTAGACGCACATACCTTCGCCGGCCGCTGTTCGGATATGCTGATGCGACAGAAGCCCTCGGCCGCCTCCGTCATGCTGAATATTCTGGACAGCCACGATGTACCGCGTTTTCTCAGCCTCTGCGGGGGCGATGAGGCGCGCCTGCGGCTGGCTGTGCTGTTTATGTTCTGCTTCCCGGGCATGCCCTGCGTTTTTTACGGCGACGAGCTGGGCGTGACGGGTGTGACGGAGGCGGAATATCGCCGCGCCATGCCCTGGGAGTGTGAGAGCGAAACTCTGCGCGCGTTCTACAGCGAGGCCGCGGCCCTCCGCCGGGAGGCCCCGGCCCTGCGGCGCGGAGATCTCCATGTGCTGTACGCCGAGCGGGGAGGGGGGCTGCTCGTTTTCGAGCGCAGCCTGGGGTCTGAGCGCACCCTCGTCTGCATAAACGCCTCCGCGCAGCCGTGCCGCCTGCCGGAGATAAGCGGGAGCCCTGTTTTCAGCAGCGGCTGGGAGCCTGGGGGCCTCGCTCCGCTCTCGTTTGCAGTCTTTAAAGGCGATTGAAAGCATAAAAGTATCGGACGGGCAGAATACGCCCGTCCGATTTTTCACATTTTGGAACAGGTAAAAGGGGGATTGACAATAAAAAATATGTGCGTTAAGCTATTATAAAGACAAGAAAAAAGGAAGATAAAAAGTGCAGGAAAAACTCCAAACGGAAAATAAAATGGGCGTCATGCCCGTGAACAAGCTGCTGCTTGCAATGGCAGTGCCTATGATAATCTCGATGCTTGTCCAGGCGCTTTATAACGTCGTGGACAGCATTTTTGTGTCGAGGATAAGTGAGAACGCGCTGACTGCGGTCTCGCTGGCGTTCCCGATGCAAAACCTGCTCATCTCCTTTGCCGTAGGTTTCGGCGTGGGCATAAACGCGCTGATGAGCCGCGCGCTGGGGGAGAAGGACCCGGCTCACGCAAGCAGGATAGCGATAAGCGGAATGGTGCTTGAGGCCGCTAGCTATGTCATATTCCTGATTCTCGGTCTGTTCTTCACAGAGACGTTTATGCGCGCGCAGATAAGCGGCGAAGTGCCCGCGGAGGACGCGGCGGAGATAATCTCCCACGGCGTCTCGTACCTGCGCATAGTGCTCATCTTCTCCTTCGGTGTGTTTATAGAGATAACCTATGAGCGCATACTCCAGTCCACGGGCCGCACCACGCTTTCCATGATAACGCAGCTCATAGGTGCCATACTGAACATCATATTCGACCCCATCCTGATTTTCGGTCTGCTGGGTTTCCCCGAAATGGGCATAGCGGGCGCGGCCGTCGCCACCGTTGGCGGGCAGATAGTCGCCGCGATCGTAGCGTTCTTCATAAACAAGCACTGGAACCGCGAGATAACTCTTGCGGGAGCGCGCCCGTCGAAGGTCTCGATGCTGGCCATTTCCAGGATAAGCATCCCGAGCATTGTAATGAGCTCGATATCCTCCGTGACGACGTTCTTCATGAACCTCATTCTCACCACCTTCACAGCCACAGCCGCGGCGGTGTTCGGCGTGTATTTCAAGCTGCAGAGCTTTGTGTTCATGCCCGTGTTCGGCCTTAATAACGGCATGGTGCCTATCATCGGCTACAACTACGGAGCGAACAAGCCGGAGCGCATACACAAGACGATAAAGCTGAGCATGCTGTACGCTACGCTGCTGATGGTCATAGGCTTTGCGGTGTTTCAGCTCCTGCCGGAGCAGCTGCTGCTGCTTTTTGACGCCTCGGAGGACATGCTGAACATAGGCGGACCGGCGCTGAGGATAATCAGTTTCAGCTTCCTGCTTGCTGGCCTGAATATAATCGCAAGCTCGTCCTGTCAGGCCTTTGGCTACGGCATGTACAGCCTGTATATTTCAGCCGCTCGCCAACTGGTGATCCTGGTCCCCGCGGCCTACCTTCTCTCTCTTACCGGCACGCTCTCGAACGTCTGGCTGTCCTTCCCGGTAGCCGAAGTAGTCTCCGTTTTCGTCTGCCAATTCCTCCTCCGCCACGTCCTCAAAAAGACCGGCATGGAGCCGCCGAAGAAGAAAAAAGCGTAAATAAGGCCGCAGCTAAGCTGCGGCCTTTTCTTTGCGCTTTTGAGTCCGTTCAATTTTACTCGGACAGCTTTTCGGATTCGATTTTCTTAAACAGCCGTGCGAGGACGATTATGGCGGCGATGGAGAGGACTAACTCAGCGAAGGGCTGGGCGTAGGCAAGGCCGTAGAGGGGGAAGAGACGGTTGAGCACCCACAGCGCGGGTATCTCCAAGACTATCTTCCTCAGGATCGCAAAGACCAGAGCGTCCTTGCCGAAGCCTACAGCCTGGAAAACGCCAACGGCGAGGAAATCTATGCACATGAAGGGCCCCGCCAGGGACATGCCCCTCAGGAAGTGGGAGCCGTAGTCGATGATGGCCTCGTTGTCCATGAAGAGCCCTACAAAGAAGCCCGGCGCGATGAAATACGCCGCAGATACCGCCGCTATCACTACGACCGAGGCCACGCCGGAAAAGCGGATGGCGCCCTTCATTCTCTTGCTGTTGCCGGAGGAGTAGCTGTAGCTTATGAGCGGCATCACGCCCTGGGAAAGGCCCAGCGCGACGTACATGGGCAGCATGTTTATCTTCTGCGCGATGCCCATGGCGGCTATGGCGTCGGCCTTGTATACCGAGGTGAAGTTGTTGAGTATCGTCATGCCCGTGACGTTCAGCAGATTCTGGATTGCCGCAGGCACGCCGACGCCGCAGACGGCGCGGACTATGCGCCGGTTGAAGCTGAGCTTGCGGATGTCGATGCAGACAAAGGTGCGACCACGCCGCACGGCGATGAGCACGAGGAAGTAGAGGCAGGCCACGCAGTTTGAGATAAACGTGGCGAGCCCCGCGCCCGCGGCGCCCATGCCGAGGCCCCAGGGCATGATGAAGATGGGGTCAAGCACGATGTTCAGCAGGCAGCCGCTCATCGTGCCTATGCTGGCATGTACGGAGGAGCCCTCGGCGCGCACCAGATAAGCGAGCACAACGTTCAAAATCGAGGGCGCCGCGCCGAAATACACCGTCCAGAGCATGTACGCCGCAGTTGCGTCCCAGGTCGTCTCATCCGCGCCGAGCAGGCCGAGCAGCGGGGCGTTGAACGACGCGCAGAGGATTGAGAAGATTATCCCGGAAAACAGCGCGCAGTAAAAGCCGAAAGCGGAGCTCCTGGACACCATGTCGTAGTCCTTGCAGCCCAGCGAGCGGCTCATAAGGCTCGAAGAGCCCACGCCGAAGAGGTTGTTTACGGCGTTGAAGGCGAGCAGCATCGGCGCGGCCAGCGTGACCGCGGAGTTCTGGATGGGGTCGTTGAGCATGCCGACAAAGTATGTGTCAGCCAGGTTGTACAGCACCATGACCAGGGAGCTGAGGATGGTCGGCACAGCGAGCTGAATAACTGCGCTGGGTACCGGAGCGGCTTCAAATAGGTAGGTTTTTTTGTCGAGTTCCTGCAATGGGGTTCATCTCCGGCTCTGAGTATTAAGCAAATATCAAGATAATGATAGCACTGTTTTGTGCAAGTTACAAGGCATGACGGGGAGGTTTTACTCAGCTTGGCCAATATTGACACCGGCGCTGCCAAAATTTTGTGTAGAATTTTCCCCCGCAGCTTGCTATAATATATCAGCGGCAATAAGCATCCTGCGGACGGGAGGTTTGAGCGGAATGAATATTGAACTGACGCCAAAGGAATTCCGGCGCCTGCTGGATATGGTATATATAGGCAACTGGGTGCTCAATTCCACCCGGGGAGAGGACCGCTTTGAGGACTATGACCTGCTCCAGGAAAAGATGTTCGCCTACTGCGCCAAAAACGGCATGAAGGACCTATATCAGACCTGGTACGGTCACGTTTTCCCCTCAAAGGCCTTTGAGGAGGGCGGCATACACGAGGCGATAGCCGATTACGAGGACGCCGTGTTTTTCGACATACTTGCTGAGGAGCTCGCCCGTCGCGACATGCATCTCGAAGACACCGACCCGGAGGATTTCACGGAGCTCACGAACCGTATGGACGAATATATATCCGAATTCGAGGAAAACGGCATCGACAACCTCACCATAGACATCTGACAGCGCCAAAGGGCCGGCAATGCCGGCTCTTTTTTTATTGCAAAATCCCACTGCCTGTAATATAATATTGTGCCTGCGTGCGTAAACGCGGGGATATTTTTGCGAGGTAATGGGTTTTGTACTTAAAGGCATTGGAGATACAGGGCTTCAAGTCCTTCCCGGAAAAGACGCGCCTGACCTTTGAGCGGGAGATAACCGCCATCGTCGGGCCGAACGGCTCCGGCAAATCGAATATTTCCGACGCCATCCTCTGGGTCATGGGCGAGCAGAGCTCGAAGACCCTGCGCGGCGGCAAGATGCAGGACGTCATTTTCGGCGGCACGGCCAAACGCGGGGCCATGGGCTTCGCGCAGGTGTCGCTCATAATAGACAACTCCGCCGGCATCCTGGGCATAGACGCGGAGGAGGTCACGATAACCCGCCGCTATTACCGCTCGGGCGAGAGCGAGTACTATATAAACCGCGAGCAGGTGCGCCTGCGCGACGTGAACGAGCTGCTGATGGACACCGGCCTCGGCCGGGACGGTTACTCGATAATCGGCCAGGGGCGCATAGCGGAGATAGTCAACGGCCGCAGCGAGGAGCGCCGCGAGGTGCTGGAGGAGGCCGCGGGCATTTCGAGGTTCCGCTACCGCAAGGAGGAGGCAGAGCGCCGCCTGGCGCGGACGGATGAGAACCTCCTGCGCATAAACGACAAGATAGACGAGCTGGAGCTCCAGGTCGGCCCGCTGAAGCAGCAGGCGGAGGTGGCGAAGCGCTATCTCACCCTGCGCGACGAGCTGAGGGTCGAGGAAGTCAGCGCCTGGATGGACGCGCTGGACAAGCTGCGGGAGCAGTCCCGCGCCATCGCCGGGGACTACGAGGCGGCTAAGAGCGGCCTGGATGCCGCCCGGCGCGAGCTGGAGGCTCTCTATTCCCGCAGCGAAGCCCTGGCCGAGCGTATGCGCCAGAAGGACGTGGAGGCCGAGCAGCAGCGCTCGCGCCTGTCCGCGGCGGAGGCGAAGGTCTCAGAGGCGGAGGCCGAGGCCGCCGTCCTGCGCAACAGCATCGAGAACAGCCGCCAGAGCGCAGAGCGCATGCGCGGCGAGCTCTCGGAGCAGACCGAGCGCGCCGAGACCATCGCCGGGCAGATAGAGGAGCACCAGAAGCGCATAGCTGAGATAGACGCGCGCGCGAAGTCGCTGGAGGCGGACGCCGCCTCGGCGCAGAACGTCATGGACGGGCGACGCATGCGCATAGAGAACCGCGAGCGCGAGGCTGCTGAGGCGGGCGACGAGCTGACAAAGCAGATTGTCGAGCTGCGCAGCACCGATTCGCGCATAGCCATGCTCAGCGAGATGGAGAAGGAATACGAGGGCTTTGCCGGCGCAGTCAAGACCGTTATGCGCGAGGCGCGACGCGGTACTCTGCGCGGCGTACACGGCACGGTGGCGGAGCTCCTGCGCGCGGACGAGCGCTGCACCCTCGCTATAGAGACGGCCCTGGGCGCGGCAATACAGAACGTCGTCGTGGACACGCAGGACGACGGCCGCCGGGCTATAGAGCTCCTCAAGCGCCGCGACGCAGGCCGCGCGACCTTCCTGCCCCTCGATACGATACGCGGCGGCAGGCTCGACCGGATACCGTCGGAGGACGAGGGCTGCCTCGGCCTCGCCGTGGACCTCGCGAGCTTCGACGGGCGTTATAGGAACATCTTTGAGAACCTTTTGGGCCGCACCCTGGTGGCGGAGACGCTCTCCGACGCCGTGGCCATCTCTCGGAAGAACGGAAACCGTCTGCGTATAGTCACGCTGGACGGCCAGCTCATAAACGCGGGCGGCTCCATGACCGGCGGCAGCGCATCGAGGAACGCGGGTATACTCTCGCGCCGCGCGGAGCTGGAGAAATTGCAGGGCAGCCGCGGCAGACTGGCCAAGGCCCGGGACGAGCTTGCGGCGAGGGTGGAGACCCTCAAGCGCGAGCTGGCCTCGGCGCGCTACGAGCTGGACGTCGCCGCGCAGGAGCTGCAAAGCGTAAATAACGAGCTGGCCTCCCTGCGCGCGGAGCGCCGCACGACGGAGAACGCCGCCGCGCAGCTGGAGCTGCTCAGGCAGAGCATCTCCGGCGACAGCCAGACGCGGGCGAAAGCGCTGGCAGATATGGAAGCCGGGGCCGAGAGCGCCAGGCGCGAGCTCGCGGCACGTGAGGAGCGCATAGGCGAGCTCCGGGCCGAGGCCGCGCGTATAAAAGAAGAGATAGCCGCCGCCACGCAGAAGAAGCTGGAGGTGGAGGGCGAGCGCACGAAGACAGACCGCGCCGTCCAGGAGAAGAACAATGCCCTGCTGGACATGGAGCGCACCTGCGCGAGGTTCGAGCAGAAGAAGCTCTCCGCCGAGCTGGAGGAAAAGCAGCTGCTGGACAAGCTCTGGGACGGCTACGAGCTGAGCCACAGCGCCGCCGAGGCGGTGCGGCGGCCCATAGAGAGCGCCGCAAAGTCGAACCGGCGCATTGCGGAGCTCAAGAAGGAGATGAACTCCCTTGGCACGCCGAACCTGGGCGCCATCGACGAATACGCAAGGGTCAGCGAGCGCTATGAGTTCCTCGCCTCCCAGCGGGACGACGTTGAGAAGGCGAAAAATGAGCTGCTGGGTATAATTTCCGACATAACCGGGGAAATGAGAACTATCTTTACCCGCGAGTTCACCGCGATAAACGAGAGCTTCCGCGCCACCTTCACGGAGCTCTTCGGCGGCGGCAAGGCGGAGCTGACGCTGGAGCCGGGCGAGGACGTGCTCAGCTGCGACATAGATATAAAGGTACAGCCCCCCGGCAAGGCGCTGACGACGCTCTCTCTGCTCTCGGGCGGCGAGACGGCCTTCGTGGCCATTGCGCTGTATTTTGCCATCATCAAGGTCCGGCCCACGCCCTTCTGCGTCATGGACGAGATAGAGGCCGCGCTGGACGAGGCGAACGTCATCCGCTTTGCGGAGCACATGCGCCAGATATCGAATAAAACGCAGTTCATAGTCATCACGCACCGCCGCGGCACGATGGAGGAGGCGGACTTCCTCTACGGCGTGACGATGCAGGAAAAGGGCGTCTCCAAGGTCATAGAGCTAGACCTGGAGGAGGCCGAAAAGCACACAGAGGAGGCAGCGGGCGAATGGGATTCTTCGACAAGATAAAGGCCGGGCTGGAAAAGACCCGGCGACAGATGGGCGGCGTCTTTGCCGAGTTCACGGGCGAGAACGAGGAGTTTTTTGACGAGCTGGAGGAGGCGCTTATCGTGGCGGACTCCGGCGCGGACACGGCATATAAGGCGGTGTCCAGCCTGCGCGACATGGTCCGCGAGCGCTCTCTGCTGGGCAGGGAGGAGGTCAGGGCGGGCCTCGTGGAGGTGCTCTCGGGCATACTCTCCGTGGGCAGCTTTGAGCTGAAGCTGGACACAAAGCCCTCCGTCATCCTGATGGTCGGCGTGAACGGCGTCGGCAAGACGACGACTATAGGCAAGCTCGCCGCCAAGTTTACTGCCCAGGGCAAGAAAGTCCTGCTCGCGGCGGGGGACACCTTCCGCGCTGCGGCGGCGGAGCAGCTGACGGTCTGGGCGGAGCGCTCCGGGGCCGACATCGTGAAGCACGGTGAGGGCTCCGACCCCGGAGCCGTGGTGTTCGACGCCCTCTCCGCCGCCAAGGCGAGGGGCACGGATATCGTCATCATCGACACGGCCGGACGCCTGCACAATAAGCAGAACCTGATGAACGAGCTGGCCAAGATTCGCCGCATAATCACCCGCGAGCTGCCGGAGGCCGACGTCGAGACGCTAATGGTCATCGACGCCACCACGGGGCAGAACGGGCTCATCCAGGCCAAACAGTTTGCGGACACCGCAGATATCACGGGCATCGTCCTCACGAAGCTGGACGGCACTGCGAGGGGCGGCATCGTGTTCGCCATCGCGCGCGAGATGGGCGTGCCGGTCAAATACGTGGGCGTGGGCGAGGGCATGGACGACCTCATGCCCTTCGAGCCGAAATCCTTCTCGGAGGCGCTGCTGTCATGAAGCTGATACTTGCATCGAACAATAAGGGCAAGGTCGTGGAGTTCCGCGAGATACTTGCCGGGACAGGCATAGAGGTCATCCCGCAGCGTGAGGCCGGCTGCGACTTCGAGGTGGACGAGACGGGCGAGACTTTTGAGGAAAACGCCTTTCTCAAGGCCGAGGCAGCAATGAAGGCGACGGGCCTGCCCGCCGTCTCCGACGACTCCGGCCTTGAGGTGGACGCCCTGGGCGGCGCGCCCGGCGTACACAGCGCGAGGTATACCGGAAATCACGACGACTCCGACCTGGACCGGCGCAAATTCCTTATGAAGAATCTGGAGGGCGAGGAACATCGCACGGCGCGTTTCGTCTCAGCCATATGCTGCGTGTTCCCTAACGGCGACGTCCTGCGCGCCCGCGGCACCTGCGAGGGGCGCATAGCGACCTATATGAAGGGCGAGAACGGCTTCGGCTACGACGCCATGTTCATCGCCGAGGGCCATGACATCACCATGGCCGAAATGACCCACGAGCAGAAGAACGAGATTTCGCACCGGGGCCGCGCCCTGCGCGAGTTTGCCCGCGTGCTGAAGGAGTATTGCGATGCTGACAAGTAAGCAGAGAGCCTATCTTCGCGGCCTGGCTGCGAAGGAGGACACCATCCTGCAAATAGGCAAGGACGGGATAACGGAAAACACCACAGCCGCGCTCTCGGACGCCCTGCGCGCCAGAGAGCTGGTAAAGGGCCGCGTGCTGGAAAACTCCATGCTGACGGCGCGCGAGGCCTGCGACACGCTCTCGGAGCGCTGCCGGGCCGAGCAGGTGCAGGTCATAGGCAGCAAGTTCGTGCTCTATAAGCGCAACGAGACCGACCCCAAGATAGAGCTGCCCAAGTCCCAGAAGCGGAAATGAGGATAGCGGTCTACGGGGGCAGCTTCAACCCCCCGCACCCGGCGCACGTCCGGGCGGCGCGCCTGGCCTACGCGGCCCTCGCGCCGGATAAGCTGCTCGTGATCCCGGCGGCTGACCCGCCGCACAAGGCCCTGGCCGCTGGCAGTCCCACGCCGGAGGAGCGCTTCGAGCTTACGAAGCTCGCTTTCCGGGACTTCCCGGAGGCCGAGATCTCGGATATGGAGCTGCGCCGGGGAGGGGAGAGCTATACCTCGGACACCGTCGAGGAGCTGGCTCGGGAGTATCCCGGTGCGGAGCTCTGGCTCGTCATAGGCACGGATATGCTCACGAGTTTTGAGCGATGGCACGAGTTCCGCTCAATCCTCGCGGGTGTGGCGCTGGCCGTGCTGCCCCGGAACGAGGGCGAACTGCCGGAGATAGAGCGCTGCGCCGCGCGCTTCGAGGCGCTCTACGGCGCGCGGGTGCGGATAATAGACGCCGCGCCCCTGCCCATGTCCTCCTCAGAGATGCGGGACATGCTCGTTGCCCGCAGGGGAGCGGACGTGCTCGACGGCGAGGTCTATGCGCGCATCATCCGCCTGCGCGACTACGGCGCGAAGCCCCAGCTCGATTGGCTGCGCGAGCGCGCCTATGCCTACCTGAAACCCAAGCGCATCCCCCATGTTGCCGGCTGCGAGCAGGAGGCGTCAAAACTAGCCCTGCGCTGGGGCGAGGACCCGGGCGACGCCGCCGAGGCCGGGATTTTGCACGATATCACCAAAAAACTCAGCATGGACGAGCAGTTGATATTGGCGGAGAAATATGGTATAGTGTTCGATAAATTTGAGCGGGAGAATATAAAGCTCACGCACGCTATCACGGGAGCGGCGCTTTCTAAGGAGCTTTTCGGCGTCCCGGAGCGAATTTACAGCGCCATCCGCTGGCACACGACGGGCCGCGCGGATATGACGCTGCTGGAAAAGATAATCTACATCGCGGACTATATAGAGCCCACGCGCGACTTTGAGGGCGTGGAGCGGCTCCGGCAGCTCGCGTATGAGGACATAGACTCCGCCATGGCCCTCGGGCTCAGGATGAGCCTGGAGGAGCTGAGGCAGAGCGGCATTGAACCTCATGGCGCCACCGTAAGCGCCCTGGCATGGTACGGAAAGGACAAGGTGTAATGCATCTCTACGGCGGAAGCGGAAAACACTCAAAGAAGAAGCCCGAGAAAGGAAAGAAATACGAGGAATACGACTACGACGCCGGCTACGGCGAGGACTATGATTACGAAGACTACGACTATGAACCCGCGCCAAGGCAGAGCCATAGCCGGAACGCTGGCCAGACCCGCAAGACCGAGCCCAAGCCCCGCAGAAGCGAGCCTCAGCGCCGCAGCCGCCGCAGGGACTCCGAGGACATAAGGAGCACCAACCGCACCGTCTACGGCGGCAACGGCTATGACTATGAGGACGACCTGCACTTTGCCTCGGACGCCTATATCTCGCGCGAGGAGCAGCGCAGGAACAAGCACCGCGGGCGCGGCGCGCTCATAACCATCTGCGTGCTGCTCATACTCTGCATAGGCGGCTATGCTGGCTTCAAGATGTGGGCCAAGCCCGCCGCAACGCAGGATAACGGCCCCAACACCTACGACAGCTCCGACAGCGACGACAGCAGCTCGACCGGCGGCGTGGACGGCGTGGCGCCCGGCCAGGCGGACAGCAACAGGCGCCCAGGCGTCTGGACCTTCCTGGTCAGCGGCCTGGACCGCGAGGGCCTGCATACCGATACCAACATCGTCGGCATGTTCGACACTGTAGAGGGCAAGCTGAACCTCGTGAACCTCCCGCGTGACCTGCTCATAAACATTCCGATAAGCCCCAAGCAGATGAACCAGCCCTATCCCGCAAGCATCAACAACGGCGGCGACGGCATCTCCGCCCTGCTCGACGCGGTGAAGGATATCCTCGGCTACGAGGTGGACTGCTGGGCGGTGATCGACATCCAGGCCACGGCGGACATTGTTGACGCCATAGGCGGCGTGTACTATGACATCCCCTTCGACATGGACTGGGACGCGCCTGACCAGAACCCGCCCGTGAGCATCCATATCAAGCAGGGCTACCAGCTCCTGGACGGCGACGACTTCGTGAACGCCATGCGCTTCCGTATCTCGAACGACGGCTCCAACACCTACATCGGCGGCGACATCGAGAGGATAGCCTTCCAGCAGAAGCTGCTCATGGCCCTGGCCCGCCAGACCCTCTCGCTGGAGAATATCCCGAACCTGACGAAGATTTTTGAAATTTATGAAAAGCGCGTTGACACCAACGTCTCCGTCGGCAACCTGGCCTATTTCGCCACGGAATTCATGAAGCTGGACGCGGGCAGCATCACTTTCCAGACCATCCCCTCGAAGGGCGACGGCTACGCCCTGGGCAAGAGCTATGTTTTGCCCTATATCGACGAGTGGCTGGAGGTCATAAACGAGTACCTGAACCCGTTCACAGTCGAGATAACGCGCGAAAATATCAATATGATATCCTACGACATGGAGACCGGCACCTGGGATATGACCCAGGGCTACATCGCCGGTCAGTGAGGAATAAAGGGGAGGTAGGGAAAATGCTGACACCGAGAGAGATAGCCGAGGCTGCGGTCAGGACGCTGGACGCCAAAATGGCCAAGGATATAAAGCTCCTGTGCACCACGGAGCAGACCGTGCTCGCGGACTATTTCGTCATCTGCACGGCGACGAGCTCCACCCACGTGAAGACCCTGACGGACGAAGTGGACAAGGCCCTTTCCGAGCTGGGCGAGCCGCCCCTGCGCCGCGAGGGCTATCGCGGCGGCGGCTGGATCCTGCTGGATTTCGGCTGCGTCATCGTGCACATCTTCCAGAAGGAGATGCGCGAGTTTTATAACCTCGAACACCTGTGGAGCGACGCGGAGGAGATAAGCCTCTCAGCCCTTCCCGGCCCTACGGTCTGAGCCTGGAGCTCGGGTCAAAGGGGCCTGCGGTACAATATAAAAAGGGGAGAACTGAAAATGGCTTACGATTTCCTGAGAATAGAGAAAAAATGGCAGAACTACTGGCTTGAGAACAAGACCTACAAGGCCGTTACCGGGGATAAAACGAGGAAGAAATTCTATCCTCTCATAGAGTTCCCCTATCCCTCGGGCGACGGACTGCACGTCGGCCACCCGCGGCCGTATACGGCGATGGATATCGTCGCGCGCAAGCGCCGCATGGAGGGCGAGAACGTCCTGTTCCCGATAGGCTTCGACGCCTTCGGCCTGCCCACCGAGAACTACGCCATCAAGAACCACATGCACCCCCGCGACGTCACCAAGCGCAATATCGAGCGCTTTTCAAAGCAGCTGCAAATGCTGGGTTACAGCTTTGACTGGGACCGCATGGTCGATACCACGGACCCCAACTATTACAAGTGGACCCAGTGGATATTCCTGCAAATGTACAAGCAGGGCCTGGCGTATAAGACCTCCATGCCCGTCAACTGGTGTACGAGCTGCAAGATAGTCCTGGCAAACGAAGAGGTTGTGAACGGCGTCTGCGAGCGCTGCGGCGGCGAGGTCATCAAGAAGGAAAAGAGCCAGTGGATGCTGGCCATCACGAAGTATGCCCAGCGCCTGCTGGACGATCTGGACGACGTTGATTATATCGAGCGCGTCAAGATACAGCAGCGCAACTGGATAGGCCGCTCCACGGGCGCCGAGGTGGACTTCGCCACGACGGCGGGGGACACGATGTGCGTCTTCACCACGCGGCCGGATACGCTCTTCGGCGCGACCTATATGGTCATGAGCCCGGAGCACGCTCTTATAGCCAAGTGGTCGGACAAGATAACGAATCTGGACGCCGTCCGCGCCTACCAGCGTGAGGCCGCGCGCAAGTCCGATTTCGAGCGCACGGAGCTGAACAAGGAAAAGACCGGCGTTGTCCTTGAGGGCGTCCGCGCGATAAACCCCGTGAACGGGGAGGAGATACCCATCTTCCTGTCCGACTACGTCCTCGCGAGCTACGGCACCGGCGCTATCATGGCCGTCCCGGGCCACGACCAGCGCGACTGGGAGTTTGCCGAGAAGTTCGGCCTGCCTATAATCGAGGTCGTAAAGGGCGGCGACGTGACCAAGGAGGCCTATATCTCCAAGGACGAGAGCGCCATCATGGTGAACTCCGGCTTCCTGGACGGCATGACCGTAAAGGACGCCATCCCGGCCATGATAAAGTGGCTGTCCGAGAAGGGCCTTGGCCGCGAGAAGGTGAACTTCAAGCTGCGCGACTGGGTCTTCTCCCGCCAGCGCTACTGGGGCGAGCCCATCCCCATAATCAACTGCCCGAAGTGCGGCTGGGTGCCCATGGACGAGAAGGACCTGCCCCTGCTGCTGCCCGACGTCGAGAGCTATGAGCCGACCGACAACGGCGAGAGCCCGCTCGCGCACATGCGCGACTGGGTGGAGTGTACCTGCCCGAAGTGCGGCGGCCCCGCCGAGCACGAGACGGATACCATGCCCAACTGGGCCGGCTCCTGCTGGTACTTCCTGCGCTACCTCGACCCGGACAACGACCAGGCCCTGGCGAGCGAAGAGGCCCTGGACTACTGGAGCCCCGTGGACTGGTATAACGGCGGCATGGAGCACACGACGCTGCACCTGCTGTATAGCCGCTTCTGGCACAAGTTCCTCTATGACATCGGCGCCGTGCCGACGAAGGAGCCCTACGCCAAGCGCACGAGCCACGGCATGATCCTCGGCCTGAACCCGCACAACTACGCCAACCTCAGCGATGACGACCGCGACAAGCTGCTGGCCGAGTACGGCAGCGAGAAGGCCGTACGCGAGTACCTGGTGGAGAAATACGGCGAAATGGCCGAGCACCCCATAGTTAAGATGAGCAAGAGCCTGGGTAACGTCGTGAACCCTGACAGCGTGGTCAAGGAGTTCGGCGCGGATACGCTGAGGCTGTATATCATGTTCCTGGGCGACTTTGAAAAGGCCGCGCCCTGGAATCCGAGTGCCGTCAAGGGCTGCAAGCGCTTCCTGGACCGCATCTGGGCCATGGCCGAGAACCGCATCGAGGGCGACGAGAGCTACTCCGCCGCCAACGAGAAGGAAGTCCACCGCTGCATCAAGAAAGTCAGCGAGGACATAGAGAACATGAAGTTCAACACCGCCATCGCCGCGATGATGACGCTGATGAACCAGTTTGCCGAGCACGCGCCCAGCCGCGGCGATATGAAGGCCCTGCTGGCCCTGCTGAGCCCCTTTGCGCCGCACATGGCCGAGGAGCTTTGGGAGATACAGGGCTTCGAGGGCATCGCCAGCCTGAGCCCCTGGCCGCAGTACGACGAGGCCAAGACGCTCGACGACGAGAAGGAGATAGCCGTCCAGGTGAACGGCAAACTGAGGAGCACCGTCGTCGTCCCCGCCGGCTGCGAGGACGCCGTCGCCGTGGAGGCCGCGCTGGCCGACCAGAAGGTGAAGAAGTTCACCGACGGCTGCGCGATAGTGAAAACGATAGTAGTGAGGGACAAGCTGGTAAACATTATCGTGAAGCCCTCCAAGTGAGTTTTTCTTGACATCGGCGCGCGAAGTAATTATAATGCATATGCTAACGGGTTAATTGCCCTTACTGCGCCGCAAGGTGTCTTTGGAGGGAGGGAATAGAATGTCTGAGATTTACGTTAAGGAAAACGAGTCGCTGGATAACGCACTCAAGCGTTTCAAGCGCAGCTGCGCCAAGGCCGGCGTCCTGGCTGACCTGAGGAAGAAGGAGTACTACCAGAGCCCCAGCGTCAAGCGCCGCAAAAAGTCCGAGGCCGCCCGCAAGAACAAGAACAAGCGCTATTATTAAAAGAAAAGCTCCGCCGAGAGGCGGAGCTTTTTGTTTTTAACCGCTGCAGGAGCAGAGCCTTATGTTTTCGCGGAAACCTAAGATATGTAGGAACCCAGTAGGGGACGGCGTCCTCTATATCCCGCCCACACGGTCACCACCGACCCCACCGCGTTCCGCCGCCCCCTCGTAGGGGCGGGGTTTCATCCCAGCCCGGCGCGAGTCTACCGCCGCCCCCCACGTCACCGCAGCCGCCCTGTAGGGGACGGCGTCCTCGACGTCCCACAAATGAAATCAAAACGCCGCCGGTGGCGGCGTTTTCACCAGTTCCCACGCCGCGTCCCGCACCCTGTAAGTCCAGCGGCACGCGGCCCGACCTCGTCGCAACCCGTAGGGGTCGGCGTCCTCGACGACCCTTTTCTTCGTCCACCGCCCACCTCGCCATGTTCCGCCGCCCCCCGTAGGGGCGGGGTTCCATCCCCGCCCGGGCACGGGATAACTGCGGGCGTCCGAAAAT
>OHPR01000054.1_pt1 | contig 61111 bp, 57 predicted proteins | sample 1577761 | NCBI WGS metagenome assembly OHPR01 (sample SAMEA3879537, study PRJEB24766) | human gut metagenome | biome: human-associated habitat; feature: feces | place: USA | collected 1985/1987 | reverse complement strand
CCACCCCGTTTCTTTGGGCAAGACCAAAGAAATGGGGTGGAACAGGCAGCACAAGCTAAAGATAACCGCCAGCAAAACGGCGAGTTCCTCCAACGCCCCACCCCCACCCCCCAAGCCCGCGTGAATCCAGTTTAAATTTCCCCCGCCATGTGCTAAAATGTTTCCACAAGGAGGCGATACCATGAAAGAACGCATCGAGATAATCCAGGGCGATATAACGCGCTCGCGTGTGGACGCCATTGCAAACGCGGCCAACACCTCGCTGCTCGGCGGCGGCGGAGTGGACGGAGCCATCCACCGCGCCGCAGGACCGGAGCTGCTGGCAGAGTGCCGTACACTGCACGGCTGCGAGACCGGCAAGGCCAAAATAACAAAAGGCTATGACCTGCCCGCCAAATACGTCCTCCATACCCCCGGCCCCGTCTGGCACGGCGGCAGCCACGGCGAGCCGGAGCTGCTTGCGGGCTGCTACCGCTCCTGCCTCGACCTCGCTGCCAGGTACGGCTGTAAGACCGTGGATTTTCCCTCCATCAGCACCGGCGTCTACGGCTATCCCGTGGATAAGGCCGCCGCCGTCGCGCTGCGCGCCATCCTCGCAGGCCTAGAGGCGCACCCGGAGATAACGCGCGTGCGCATGGTCTGCTTCGACGCGCGTACCCGCGCGGCCTACGAGGCTGCCCTGGCCGAGCTGTGAGCCGCAGGCTGGACTACACCGTCCCGCCGGAGCTCTCGGGGCGGCGCATACGCAGCATACTGCAAAACCAGCTCGGCCTCTCTGCCGGCCTGGTTACCCGCCTGCGCCACAGGGAAAACGCCGTCCTGCTCAACGGCAGGCCCGCCAGGACCCTTGACCCTGTCCGCGCCGGGGACAGGCTCAGCGTCGAGGTCGGCGACGAAAAAAAGGGCGCCTTCGCGCCCGGCGGCCCCCGCCTTGAGGTGCTCTGGGAGGACGAGGACATACTCATAATAAATAAGCCCGCGGACATGGCCGTCCACGGGCGCTCTGAGCACGGCGAGCCCACAGTCGGCTCCGCCGTCGCCGCCTACCTCGGCACCGCCGCGCCCTTCCACCCCGTGAACCGGCTGGACAGAGGCACGACGGGCGTCATGTGCGCCGCCAAGACCGGCTACATGCACGAGCGGCTTCGCCGCCTGCTGCACACTCCGGGCCTGCGTCGGGAATACCTGGCCATAAGCGTCGGCGTCCCGGAGCCGGCTTCGGGCGTCATAGACCTGCCCATAGGCCGCCGCGGGGAGGAGAAGCGCTTCTGTACCCGCCCGGACGGCGCGCCCAGCCTCACGCGCTACGAGACTCTCGCCGCTGCTGACGGCCTTGCCCTGCTGCGCCTTGTGCCTGAGACGGGGCGGACGCACCAGATAAGGGTCCACCTTGCTGCCATCGGCTGCCCGCTCCTGGGCGACAGACTCTACGGCCGCGTTTCGGAGGAGCTGGCCCGTCCGGCCCTGCACTCAGCCGCGCTCACGCTAAGCCATCCGCTGACGGGAGATCTCGTCAGCGTCCGCGCTCCACTGCCGGAGGATATGAGGGGGGTGCTCGCTGCACATGAGATTAAAACGTCTGAGCTATGATTCGCCGCTCATCCTGAGCTTCGCCTTCCTCAGCCTCGCGGTGCTGCTGCTTGACAGGCTGACGGGCGGCAGGGCCGTGAGCCTGCTCTTCTGCGTATACCGCTCGCCGCTCTCTGAGCCCCTGACCTGGCCCCGCTTCGTGCTGCATGTGCTGGGACACTCTGGCTGGGAGCACTACATCGGCAACATGCTGATGCTCCTTGTCGTCGGCCCGCCCTGTGAGGCACGCTACGGCTCGGGCAGGCTTGGACTTGCAATGCTGGCGACCGCCCTGGTATCCGGACTGCTGCACTGGGCGCTCTTTCCCGGCACGGCGCTGTTGGGCGCTTCTGGCATAGTCTTCATGCTCATCATCCTGTCCTCCTTCGCCGGGGCGGGCAGGGGCGAACTGCCGCTGACGCTGCTGCTCGTCCTCGTGCTCTACCTTGGCGGGGAGCTCGTTTCCATGCTTACGGTGAGGGACAATATCTCGCACCTCAGCCATATCCTCGGCGGACTGTGCGGGGCGGGGTTCGGCTTCCTGTTCCGGCCGCGTCAGGCGTAGCGCTGGGCCCCGTCGGGCGTGACGTAATAGACCCGTGCCAGGCCGCGTATGGCCCCGGATAGCTCCGTCAAATCGCTCTGCGTGCCCTCGGGTATGGCGAGGGGGCGTATGGCGATGTTTGCGTCAAAGCCCGCGCTGACGGCGGAGTGTGGTATCTGCGAGCCGATGACGCTTTCAAGCTGCTCCGAGAGCGCGGAGATATCCCCTACGCAGCCGAGCTCTACGCCGTCTACGCTGACGGCCCAGGCCATCTCCACGCCCCCGGCGGAGCAGAGTATGGCCTCCGCCAGCTCGGAAACTTCTCCGCGCGCCGGCAGGATGGAGAGCCGGGCCTCCGTCTCCAGCTCCGGAGGTACGGCCCCGCCTCGCGCGACCTCTTCCGCCGCGGCCATTGCGGCGTCATAGGCGTTTTCAACGCTTTGGCGCGACCAGCTGCCCTCAAGCGGCGCACCGTCCACGCTCACGGAATACACCAGCCGCAGGTTTGCCGCTGCAACGAGCAGCAGGGAAACAAGCAGCAGAGCGGCCTTCTTCAGCAGCACAAAAATCACCTCAGAAGTTAACATAACACATTCACGGCTGGAGTCAAGGGCTTCGGCAAAAGCTCTCAAAAGCCGCGCGTTTTCTCCCGGCATGTCCGCATAGACTGGACATGAGAGGAGCGTGAGGACATGGGTTACGAGGAAAGGCTGCCGGCGGCAAAGCCGCACCGCATAGCTTTGGACGAGCGGGAGAGGCTGTCCGTCACGGGTGTGGACGAGGTGCTGTGCTTTGACGAGGACAGGATAGTGATGCGCACGGTGAAGGGCGAGCTGACGGTGGCCGGGGAGGGCCTGCATATCGGCAAGCTCAGCCTGGACACTGGGGAGCTGAGCGTGGAGGGCAAGGTCTCGGAGCTGAGCTACGAGGAGGCGGCGCCCGCAGGCGGCTTCTGGAGCCGGCTTTTCGGCTGAGCATGGAGCAGCCGGTGTATACCCAGGCCTGGCAGGCGGGGCTGGCTCTGCTGCTGGGCGTAGGGCTGGGAATAATTTACGACGCGCTCAAGGCTGTCAGGCTGGCCTCCCGGCGCGGGAAGGGGCGCACGGCAATAACAGCGGCGGCGGATATACTCTTCTGCGCCCTGCTGACCTTTGCGCTTTTCAGCTTCGGCCTGGGGCCGGGCGAGGGGAGCCTCAGGGCCTTTATGCTCTTTTGTGCGGGCTGCGGCTGGGGGTTTTACGCGTTGACGTTCTCGGCCTGGGTGCTGCGATTTTTCAGTTTTCTCGTCAAATGGGCCTGCAAAGCGGCGGCTCCCTGCCTGAGGTGGCTTGGAAAACTCGAAAAAATCAAAAAATTTCAAAAAAATATCTTCCCAAAATTTCGCACAAGGTTTACAATGAGTAAAGACCGCCGTGGGCAGTCCCGCCGCGGCGGAATAAGCCCCGAAGGGGGTGCCCGCCTTGAGGAAAGCAAGGGCAGGTATAGTTATTCTGCTGATAGTCGCGGCAATATCGCTGTACGCGTTGGCGAGCCTGGCGGCGACGAAGGCGGAAATAGCGGCCTACGAAGAGTATCGGGACGAACTCCTCGCCGAGGTCGGCGCGCTTGAGAGCGAGACTGCGCGCCTGACTGAGGACGCGGTCCCCGGCCCGGGGGAAGAGATAAGCCGTGCGGCGCAGGGGCAGCCGGAGCAGAGCCCGGCAGGGCAGACGGAAGAAGCAAGCACCAGCAATTAAATACAGGGGGATAAAGAGCACATATGCAGCTTCAGGTGGGAATGGTAACTGAGGGCAAGGTCACGGGCATAACAAAGTTCGGGGCCTTTGTAGCCCTGCCGGACGGTAAGAGCGGACTTGTACACATTTCGGAGATCGCGAACACCTTTGTGAACGACGTACACGACTATGTACAGGACGGGCAGACGGTCAAGGTAAAGGTCATAGGCATAGGGGACGACGGGAAGATAAATCTCTCCATCAAGAAGGCCGAGGACCCGGCGCCGCAGCAGCGGCAGGACAGGCGTCCGCTGAGGCCGGCGATGTCGCAGCAGCCGAGGCAGTACAGCGGGCCGCGGCAGCCCATGCCGAGGGCGAACGGACCCACCGGGGATGCGAGCTTTGAGGACAAGCTCAAGCAGTTCATGCAGGAGTCGGACAGCCGGATGGCGGACAACAAGATGTACTCTGACCACCGCACCTCGCGCAGAAGGAGATAAGCCAAAGGCGGAGCGCCGCGCGCCCCGCCTCTTTTTTGCGCCAACCGCTGTTGACAATGGCGGATAAATGGGGTAGAATACTAAAGCTCTGAGCCCCCGTACCTCACCGGGATAGAGGGTCCGCCTCCTAATAATCAGAAGGTCGTCCTCCATTCGGGGAAAATTCAACACATGCCCCTGTACCTCACCAGGATAGAGGGCCCGCCTCCTAAGCGGGATGTAGTGCGTTCGAGTCGCGCCAGGGGTGCCAAATTTGCCGCAATTCGCAAGAATTGCGGCATTTTTGTTGCATAATTGCACCCACAATATGTATATTACTTACTAATAGAGCTTCTCCCCGGCCGGAAATGTGCTCAAAAGGATTAGAACGCATTTTTCGGACTCGAACAATCCGTGAAGATTTTTGCTAATGAGATTTTACCCGTATTATCCTGTAGTACCTTGTACCGCTCCGTTCAATAGCTGTGCCAGAGTGCTGGCCAGTCCGGGCTGCTCCTGCAGTTGACGTATGAGCGCCCCCTGATCAGCGGTCGCAGGCGGCAGACTTTTCTGCGCCGACTGCGCCTCTATCTGGCGCATATCGGGGTTTGAGTAAAAAGCAGCCTCGAATTTTTGCGCGTTAATTTTCCGGTCTTCGTCGAGAATGTGAGCGTAGACTTTTGTGACCATCTCCGGTCCGGCGTGCCCTGTGTCGCCCTGGGTTGCCTTGATGTCTCCGTGGTTTATCTTCAGCTTGTAGGTGGTACTCGAGTGACGCAGCGAGTGAAAGACAACATCCGGCAGATCGGCCTTTTCTTTGAGTCTGGCAAAAGCGTTGCCTATTATCCTGTCTTCACAGGGACGTCCGTTTTCCTGGGCAAGAACAAGGTTCTAATCCACATAGTCCTCTCCCATGAATTCTTTCCACGCTTCCTGGCGCTGCCGCCACTCGCGGAGAATCAGTGCGAGCGTTTTGGGTATCCAGACAGTTCTTATACTCGTGTCCGTTTTGGGCTTTTTAAGTACGAGCCTGGTTTTTGACTTTTTGGCCATGACCCTGGGGAAAACCATTATGATGTCTGCATTGCCAAGAGCGTTTATGGCCTCCTGGTCTACGCGCTCAAGCTCCCTTTCTATCCTTATCGACGCGTCATCGTTTGCAATGGCACGGTCAGATATGTCGACGCAGTCCCACTGCAGACCGGTTATCTCACCCAGCCGCATCGAGCAGGCAAATGCCAGGTTGAGGGCGATGAACAGCCGTCCGTCTTCGCACTCGTCCAGCGCCTTCCTGATGGTTTTTACATCCCAGATGGCGCGTTCCTTCTTCTCGCGCTTAGGTAAAACGGCGTTGTCAAAGGGGTTTGAGCCAATCAATCCCCAGCGCACGGCCTGCCTGAACGCAGTTCGCATCAGCTTAACTTTTTTCTCTATGGTACAGGCTGTGACAAACTCCTGTTTGGACTTGCGGAAAGATTCTACCGGCTTTGTCCCCTGGAGCTCGTGAATGAACAAATCTACCGTCCTTGGGGTTATGTCCTGAACGCATTGCCTCCAATCAAATTTCCATTGTGATGTCCAGCAGCCACAGGCCGGATTCCGTGGGATATTCGAGCTCCCAATTCAGGTGGAACGCTTTCCTGAGCAGCAGTGAGCCCAGCTCCGAGGGCAGCGACTTGGTCGTATCCCCCTCAATGGAAAACACCTCGGCGCAGACGTCCGGCTTGGCGTCGGCATATGTACTGGAACAGCGAGCCGCCGTCCACGCCCATAACCGCGACCACGCCGAGCGGTATGAGCGTCACGGTCATGACCACGACGCGTATGGTGCCGGACATGGGTATCCAGAATAGCTCCGGCGCGCCCACCACGGCGAGCAGCAGTACGGCTTCAACGGCGTTTCGCGTATCCACCATGCCGCCGAAGAGCTTGCCCGAGTCCGTGTAGTTCGCCGGTATGGCGTAGACGTTTGAGTACTCCTTGTCCTCCAAGTGTATCCCTCCTGATTAAGCTATCATGTATCTCCCAACGCCACATCCGGCCGCCTGTAGTAGCGTATGTAGTCCGGCGAGTTGAGAACCACGCCGCTGCCGCTGGTGCAGTGCACCCAGAGCTGCCGGCCTTCGGCGTCCGTGCCGGCGTAGATAAGGACGTGGTTGGTGTCGGCGTTCGGCAGGTTCTGAAAGCCGAGGTCGCCGGGTATGAGCTCGCTCTCTGAAATCTCCGTGCTCGCGTTCCACTGTCCCCAGGTCCCGGCGCCTATTGTGACGCCGAGCGCGGTCTGGTACGTCCAGTCCGAGAAACCCGAGCAGTCGAGGCCGTAGGGGCGTATGGTGCCGGTGGTAGTCGAGCCTGCGGCGGTTACTAGCTTCGGCGTGTTCCACTCGTCGTTCCACCCCGGCGCGGACTTGCCGCCCCAGAAGTACGTGACGCGCCCCACAAGCGAGAGCGCCGTCTCGAGCACCCTCTTTCGCTCGTCACTGCAGTCGAGGGCGCTCACGAGGGCGCTTATCTCGGCCTCGCTCATAGCCTCCGCGCTGGTCGTCGTGCTGTTTTCGGCGCCATAGAGCGTCTTGCTCAGGGCGTCGGCCATGTAGTCTATTGCCTCGGCGTAGGTTATGTTGAACTGGTCGTAGACGGCATCGGGGTCGATGCCGAAAGCCTCGTAGATGACCGAGCTGTCAAAGGGGTGTATTGTGCAAACGACGACGCGCACCGCCTCCGGTGCAGAGCCGGACGGTGTGTAGTACGTTGCCTGCCGCGTCCCAGTTATCTGCCCGCCGCTGTACACCGGGACGGTGACTGTGACGGGGCTGTATGTCGCGGTCGGCTCGGTCGTTGTGCCGTCCGGGACGTAATATGTGCGCTGCTCCGTGAAGTAGCGGTACTGCGTCACGCCGTTGATACTGCCTGTCGGCGTGCTCCCGGTCACGACGGTCACGGTGACGGGGCTGTAGGCGGTGGTTTCCGCTGCGTCCTCGCCGCCCTCCGTGTATGTAACCGGGAACATATCTGCCACCACGGCTTCGAGCTTTGCCGCCATATCTCCGGCGCTCGTGTCCTGCTGGGCGAGCGATGCCGAGTACGCCGCGAGTATCCAACCCACGTCGTACCCAGCGGCATTTTGAGCGTTGTCTATGAGCGCCGCCATGGACAGCTCATAGTCGTAGCCTCCATCCGAGATTATCTGCTCCACGCGCTCGAGCGCCAGCTCATGACCACGCTCCACTGCGGCGTCCACGACATAGGCGAGGCTGTTGTAGTTTGCCTGAAGCGTCTGCGCACCCGCGGAGTCGTCGCCGAGGACGCTGCCGAGCAATATGGACGGTATGGAGACGATGAGTATGATGAAGAACAGCACCAGCAGGCAGAGAAGTATAAGCACCTTGAAGAGCGTGTACCTCAGCTCCCAGGCCGCGGAGAGCGCGGCTCCCCACGGTCCAGTCATCGCAACGCCTACAGCTGAGCCTGCAACGGCCTTGCCGGTCGCAGCTCCGGCCTTGACCGAGGCCGCCGCTGCGGTTGAGCGCCTTGCGCTCTGTGCGGCGCGGGAGATGCGCTTCGCGGCTGCGGCGTAGTTGTCGCCGCCGTCGTTGAATATGTGTTCAGCCAAGAGCCTCACCTCCGCTTTTTGCGCGGCGGCTTCGTCTCGGATTTCGCGCGTTTTCTGGGCGCCGGGTATTTTCCCGGGGTACTGCCGTACTTCACAGTTTCGACCTTGACGGTCTTCATGCTGCCGTTTTCATAGACGGGTTTGCCGTCCTGGTAGACAGGCCGCTGCTCGACGCCCGGTGTACCGTGGATGGCGATCCACTGCTGACCGCGTTTGTCCTCGTACACCTGGTAGTCGCCGCGCGGCGGGGCGTAGATAGCGGTGTCGTAGAACGCTGTGCCGCTGCCGTCCGCGTGACGCACGGCAAAGTGTCCGTTCTCGCGTCCCTCGCCCTCGACAGCCGTGACCTGCTGTGCATATCCGGGCATGAAGTCCTGGAACATCGCGCGGTTGTACGCCGCAGCCTCCTCGCCAGCTTCAAAAGCAGGAGCCTCGGCGGGCGGCTGCATGGCGTACCAGTCCACGCCGTTGGCTGCGGTCAAGACCTCGTGCGGTGCGTCGGGCTCGTCGTAATAAGCGCTGTTGTACCATAGCGAGCTGCCGCTGTCCGACGTGGCCTCCATCACGCCGTCGTCCACCGTGCGGAGCATTGTGCCGCCGTCGATGCCGGGGAAGGCCGAGGCGACAGCGGAAGCCTCGTCAGCGCTGCCGGTGAACGTGGGCGCGTCGTAGAAAGCGCCGCTGCCCTCGCCGGAGGCCATCTGGTACCAGGTACTGCCGTCGGACGCGGTGACGACCGAGTGCGGCACATCCGGCTTATCGTACTGATCCGTGTTGAACAGCTCGACGCTGCTTGCATTGCCTGCGGCGTCCGTGGCGCTCGTGCTTATGTGACCGCCGGTTATCTGCGTGTCCGAGAGCGTGTAACCGCCGAGCTGCGGCATATAGTTAGCGAGGCTGCGGTCTGCTATATCCCCGGCTATGCTGCCGGAGACGTTCTCAGGCCGCGAGGCTACCGAGGCGATTGAGTCGCCGGTCAGTACGGCGCCGTTCCTCGCCGCCATGCCGCCGAAGGCTCTGCCCACGAAGCCGACGCTGCCGCCCATGCCCATGCGCTGCCCGCCCTCGACCACGGCGTCGCGTACATAGCTGTTGCCTTTGAACTTGCTGGAAAGGGTGGAGGCAAACCCGCTGGCGGCTGCGCCTGTACCGGTGGCCGCAGAACCGCCGCGGAAGACGTTGCCGGCGTTTTTTGCTCCGCCGCTTACACCTGAGAGCACACGTGCCGCCATGACCATTTCCGTGCCCATGCTCGAGCCTGTCTGCGCGACATTGAGACCGAGCGAGGCGAGGTAGCTGTCAAAGCGCTGGGCGGTCTTGAGAAAAGCCAAGGCGCAGAAAAACCAGAGGAAAATTGAACCCTGACCGCTGGTCAGTGCGCCACCGTTTGCTATGTATTGCCCGACTGAGGAATTGAACGCACGGAGGAACCAAACATTGAGCACCAGCAGCAGAAGCTGTGAACCCACCATTCGGCACCAGCTGGCGAACACCTGATTCGTGGCACGGGAACCGCCCATGGCGAATGCGAGCGGACTTGTATAACACAAAACGCCCACGACAATATAACGCTCGACCGTTTCAAGCAGCAGTTTGAAGTAGTTCCACCCCACGGAGATGAGCAGGATAAGAAGCAGCAAGGGTGCGATGACTGTAACGGTAGAAACTATGGTGAGGAGGCCGTTTGATATGACCTCCTCCAGCCCGGCGAAGGTGAAGTCTTCAGCCGTCAGTTCCACGTCCATGAGCGCAGTGTACGGAGCACGGGCAATATCGAGCAAAAGAGTGAAGATGGGTTTTGCATAGCCGACTAACACGCCAAAAAGGCAGCTGCGTACGACTAGCTGCCATGGATTTTCCGCATCTGTTATTGGCCCGCCGAATACGCGGAAGAGCTGCCAGACACAGATCAGGAAGAGCAGCGCCCAAGCCATGTACTGCATAACCTCAAATGCTGCGGACACAAAGGGAAAGTACTCCTCCATGGCAGTCATGTCCGTGCCAAGGGCGTTTAGAAACAAGCCGGATATGGCGTCCATAACAGACGATGCTATGCCGGCCACCCAGTCGATGATGCCTTCAAATATCCAGTCGAGCACGGTTCACCTCCGTCAGCCGCCGGTGTACTGGCCGCCGGCGATCAGAGGCTGCAGGTACGCCACGATGAAGCCCAGTGAGTTGAGCACGATCCATGTGATAACTATGCGCTTCAGCCAACTCGTGGCCTCGTCCACCGCCCGCTGGTTCCGAGAAACCATGCGCACGATAAGCGCGATGGCCGCGACCGTAACGGCGACAATGGTGCTGATAGCCACCAGCTGGCCGTACACGTCCTGCATGATGCTCGAGAACCTGTCCCAGATTGTCGTCCCTGATGCGGCGAAAGCCGGCGTCGCCAAGATTACCAGCGAGCACATTGCAGCGATGGATGACCAATAGGCCTTGACGAGCCTCCGCTTTTCCACCTTGACTTCTTTCTTCACAAATCTACCTCCTTTTGTACGCGAAAAGCGCCGTGCTCAAGGGATTTGAGCGCGGCGCTTTTCTGGTTTGCCCGGTTGTGGATGGTGCAAGTATATACTTTTTCGCTTTGCGTGTCATCGGCGGAAGCTGTGCCATTTATCTGCCACTTTGTTTTCACGCCATCCCTTCCAGCAGCGTGAGCACCTCAAGCCAGGCGTCGGCCTCGCTGCTCGGCGCTGACCAGAGACGGAGCGAGACTATCTTGATCGCCTGCTCGCGCAGCCGGTAATAGTGCCGGGAGGAGAGGTCGAGCCGGAATAGCAAGTCAGTATGTGTCAGTTTGTCCGGGGCTATGTAGGTCAGGTAGATGAGGTCGTAGAGTTTCTGCCCATTACCCGGCTTGCGTTTGAGCACACTCAGGGCTTCGTTTATCCGGTCGAGCAGCAGGCGGGATTTGCGCAGGCTTTCCAAACGCGCTTCCAACTTGAGGTTTCCCATTCCAAGTTCGGCGTCCACACGGTCTAGGAGCGTGTCCAGACTCTCAAACGGCTGCTCCAGCTCGTCTGCCACCGTGTCCGGGAAGCACTCGAGCGCCCAGGCAATGTTGCGGTAGTTTTCAAGCAGCAGGCGAGTATTGTGGAACATCATGCGCTGCTTTTCGGCTTTGGCGGCGCGGACTTTTTCGCTGTCTATGTTCTCGTCGGCAATTACGCCGCGGCGTGTCAGAAAATCTATGAGCGCATCGGATTTCGACGGCTCATGTGAGGATTTTGTGGACAAATTCTTTTGCTTTCCCATATTTGAACCTCGCTTTGTCGTTTCAGAGCACAGGGCGCGCGGATGCTTGCGCGAGCCTGCGCAGTATTTACCCCCCGGCAGTCATATACACGGCTCTCACAATTCCGGCAGTGAGAAAAATACGCGCGCGTTGTGCGGCTGAAAAGTGCAACGCGGCTTGGAGCTTCAAGCTCCGAGATAATTGCGCCGCTGCACAGCAGTATGAGCCGGTTGACGCGCTCGTTCTCGCTCAGGCCGGTGTGAGTATTTCCCGCGAGAATACGCATTCGTGCGATTATGCGCACAATCTCTGCGTTATCCGGCTGGGAGAACGCCGTGCCTGCGGGGTAGAGCTTATTGAAGATGAGGCAGCCGCCGGCGCCGGGCAGCCGGTACAGAGCGAAGGCATCCCCGTATTTTCGCAGGAATCTCCATACCTTGGTCTTTTCCCAGCCCCAGCGCCGCCCCAGAGCTTCCAGAGTGAGCGCGGCGCCCATAGTGCCAAACTGCACCGTGGGCGCCATATATGAAAACGCATTGCTGTTCTCCCGCCACACCGTGTGGCACCAGAGATCCAGCCATGCGTCTGCATCACCGAATTTAATTTTCCTATCTGCGAGCCGCTGTGTGATATTCCTCGGCAGGCAGATGAAACCGTAGCCGTCCGTGGCGTAGACCGCTCCGTCTGAGCAGCCCTCGCCTGAGCACTCGAGCACCCAGTCGCGGATGCCGTACTCGAGCTTCTTCGTGACGGGGTCGAGAGTGTAGCAGATGTACCCGAGCGATTGCAGCTCGTCGAGTATCTTAAGTGCTTCTCCGCGACGTTGGACTCCCAGTATGCTCTTCACGCCGACGATCCCGCCGGCCCACATACCGGGCGTTACCGAGTTCAAGTATCCGCAGTAGCGGCCGTTTCCGAATCTGAACGCGGCGCGGGCTGCCAGCCGCGCCCATGAACCCAATACCCCATTGCCCGACGGCACCAAAGACCGCGGCAGTTTGACCCAGCTGTACTTGAGCAGACAGGACATGAGGGGAACTCCTTTCTTGTGTGGGTATTAAAAAGCCGGCCAGCAGAGCTGACCGGCATTTGTGTGTTACACAGTGTTTTTTAGAAAAGGGTATCTTAGACCCAACTAGCGGTGTTTATTCTCGTTGATTATCGGCACTGACTATTTTTATTCTCGAAGATCCGCATATCGGACACCTTTCAGGTTTCTTTAGAATGGCAGCATCGTAATCTTGCATGAGACAATCTTCACAGAACAAATATTCTTTTGTGTAAAGTGCTTTTCTTTTAGCTTCCAATTGCTTTTGTATTTCACACCGGCTTGGATTTTCACCAAGAATAAAATCAGGTGTAATAAACAAAGAAGTTTTTACTTTCAAAAATACATCATCAAATTCTGTTTCTTTGTACTCATAATCATCATATAAAAATAGCACATACCTTCGTTCTCGCTCATTGCTCCATTTATGATCTTTAACAGATAGAATCCAATATTGTAAAATTTCCTGCAAAAAATCTCGCTTGTCGACATCAGTTAAATCAAACATATCAATTATGCTAAACAAGTAAACGAGTTCTTCTTTTGCTTCATCTTCATCATATAATACGTCAAATGTTATAACCTGTGAAATATAAGGGACTTCAAGCTTTTCTGGCAAGTCATTATTAACCCCCTGCTTTTTAGTAAGTTTATGTATACCAATTGGAGCTACTAAGTCAACAATTCTGTCATTTTTGTATCCATACAGGCACTCACCATAGCCATTTTGCATGTCAGCGTCACCCAACGCTTTGCTGAAACACGATACATAGTATTTTCTTGTAGGTGTAAAGTCTATATTTTTTATCCAGCCATACTTTATCCAAGATGTATCAGCAAAAAGTTCTGGAATCACCTTTTGCTCTCTCTTATCATTTAATAATTCTGTTCTCTTCATCCAAATCTGTTGATTTACCACACTACTTTTGGCTGCGCTAGGAGTCAAATACTTACAAATATAGTCAGTATTATATCCGTTCCTTGATTTCAGTATAAAATTACTTATTTGCATCATTAGAACACCTCTTGTGGGGCGTTCACTTGCTGACTGCTGGTTTTTCTTAAGTAGTTTTGCCTCTAGCTCTAATAGTCTATATAATTCGTCCCTTGTAAATTCCCATAATTTCTCTGATTTGCTGCCGTGCATATTACTAAGATCAAGCAACATAGATGAGTAAGCATATGTAATCTGAGCAATCTCACTAGCTCCCTGACTCAAGCAAATTTCATTTTCTATAATTTCTATTAACTGTTCTACAAACGTTTTTCTTTTTTCAACATCAAACTTTTGGTATGCCAAATGATATAATTGCATAGGCGGTATAAGTCCTTGTTCATAAGGCAAAATGCGCAATGAGTTCTTTCCTTTTCCCGCAGGCATGCACCATGAAATCATTTTCTGCAATTTTGTAACGTAAGATATAATGCTATACAAATAAGTTTTAAGCGAATTTATTTGGTAAAACGTTGCTTCTACATAAAGAGAATTTATTATTCCGACTTCATACTCTGTTACTCTATGAACCCCAAGTTCAGAATGCTGATTTAAATCATGTTCATTTATCAAAGACAATAATATCTCTCGCGTTCTATGAGTTGGGTTTTCCCTAAACTTCCCAACCCATTCGCTTATTAAATCCAATGTTTGTTCACGGTTATTAGCAGGCCAATCTTTTGGTTTGTCTGCAAAAATTTCCTCGTATTCTGAATTCATGTTGGGACTAGACATTAGGGGCTCTCCTCGTTTATATAGTTTTTCCTAAAGAGTGTAAAGATTTTTTGAAAGTACGCGACCTGCGCAAAAGGGTATTAACACGGTAGCTTCTGCAAACTCTCTCTCGGAAATTATAGGTGTTTTCCCATAATTTTATTATAACATTGATGTGCGGTAATTTCTATTCAGTCATTATGAAATCATAAAATTTCTATAAAATCAATTTTACAAAACAACATTCTACTAAATTCTCTTGATTTTTGTTTTCTAAAATGATATCCTGTTTTCAAAAAAGGAGGCGATGGCTGTGCTGCCTGTTGAATTGGAGGCTCTTGTTAGGGACGTTGTTTCGCAAAAGTGCGAAAGGCAGAATGTGGAGTTGAAGCGCGCTGGTCAGGGCACGCCGGAAAGGTTATATGACACACTGTCCAGCTTCTCCAACCAAAGCGGCGGGGGCGTAATCATATTCGGCGTAGATGAAAAGGACTGCTTCAGCATAACCGGAGTCTACGACGCGCAGGATCTTCAAGCTAAAGTGACTGCTCAGGCACTACAAATGGAGCCCGTAGTGCGGCCCGTATTCACTGTGGCAACCATAGACGGTCGAACCGTTGTGAGCGCGGAGATCTCCGAGTGCGACATATACGACAAGCCCTGCTATTATAAGGGCGCAGGTAAAATGCGCGGCTCGTATATCCGTGTCGGAGAGGCTGATATGCCGATGACCGAATACGAGATATACAGCTATGAGGCCTTTAAGCGTAAGATACAAGACGAACTCCGACCGGTTGAGCGCGCGGACATGGATTCGTTTGATAAAGACGCGCTCACGGAGTATTTTTTCAAGCTGCGCAAAATGAAACCCAACCTCGCCAAACAGCCTGACGAGAAAATACTGCAACTACAGGGCATAACCGATAAGGGCGTGCCGACTGTTGCCGGCATAATGATGCTTGGCGAATATCCGCAGGCCTTTTTCCCGCAGCTGAGCGTAACCGCTATGGTAGTGGCGGGGACGGAGATAGGCGAAATAGGAGCCGGCGGCGAGCGCTTCATAGATAACCAGCGCATTGAGGGTACCCTGACGCAAATGTTAGATGAAACCATGGCGTTTGTCAGAAGGAACACCAGAAACGCCACAATTATTGATGAAAACGGCAAGCGCGCAGACCGAACAGAGTATCCCATGGTGGCTGTCCGCGAAATCATCCTCAACGCCCTGATACACCGGGATTACAGCATTCACACCGACCGCTCCCCTATACGGGTCGTACTGTACTCCAACCGCATGGAGGTAGAAAATCCAGGTGGACTTTATGGGCGCATTACCGTAGATGAGTTGGGAAAGATGTCCGCTGACACCCGCAATCCATTTATAGCCGGTGGGCTTGAGGTCCTGCTGGGAACTGAAAATCGGTTTTCCGGCATACCGACTATCATCCACGAGATGAAAAAAGCCGGGCTGCCTCCGGCCGTATTTGAGAGCAAGCGCGGCGTATTCAAGGTGACGCTGTACAATTACCGCTCTGAGAGCAGGGACAAAACGATCCTGAACGGCACAATGCGGGAGATTATAGCCTACTGTACCGAGCCGCGGAGCAGAAACGAAATTGCCGAGCACGTAGGAATAGAAACTCCGTCCTATGTCGTGCAGAGATACCTCCGTCCGCTTTTGGACATGGGCTTGCTCGAAATGACGATGCCCGATAAACCCAAGAGCAAGAACCAGAAGTACGTTGCAGTAGAGCAGTGATACTGCCAAAAAGACTGAGGCCGCTTGATAAATTCAAGCGGCCTTTTACTGCGTCTGTGCGGTTAGGCAATCACTGTGTTGCTAATATTCTGCTAATAGGACGGTTTGAAACCGTACGAAATGGGCATTTTTTCGCATAACAGCATCACAACAATTCTTGCAAAATAATTGTGATATTTATTATTATATGCGAAAATCCGCAACTTTTGAGACCAAATAGCATTTTAGCAGATGACCTCCTAAGCGGAATGTAGTGCGTTCGAGTCGCGCCGGGGGTGCCATGAAAACGCTGCAAGCCTTGCTTGCAGCGTTTTTTGCGTCTTAAATGGGCCGGGCTGAGGCTTCTTCCTAGCGGGTGATGCTGTCTATGCTCAACAGGATAACGGCTATGCACAGCATTATCCCCAGATCCGAAATGGTGATTTTGCCCATCAGATAGATGATAAGTCCGCCGGCGGCAAGAGCCAGACACACGCAGCGGCACAGCAGCGTGAGCATATCCTTTACGTCGCTCTTATTAAGCTCTTTGAAAGGACACCATTTGCCGGCCGGGGGAGCGGACAGCAGTTCGTCAATATTCACTCCAAGTATTTCTGGGTTCAATATAATACCTCCTCTCTGGCGTTATCATAGCGGAGGCCTCGGCCTGTTTCAATGAGCGGTTGGTAGAATCCGCTGAACCGCCGGTTTACCTGGGGTCCGCAGGGCCGGGGAACTCGCCGCGGCGGCGGGAAATGCACATCGGCACGCCCATAATGTGACGGCCGGATATATCTCCACCCTTAACGCTCTACCACCTTGTACGAATACTGCGCAAGCATACTCCGTATTTCCGGCATGTCTTTTTCCTGATACCTGTCCGCCCATTTCAGGAGTTCAGCAACCGAGCGCAGGGACTCCTTTTGCCCTTTTCCAGGCCGAGCTTCCGCCTGGCAAAACGGCGCAGGATGCGGTATCTGTATTTATACCTCGGAACGCTCAGAAGATAGATCATGTCCGCTTCTTCAAAGCAGCGGAGGCACCAGCTGTGATATACCCCTTCGATGACCCAATCTGGTTTTTCCAGTATCTCGTCCAGAAGCCGCCTGCGCTCCTCCGGGGCCCTCTTTTGCCCATAGGCGCCTGAACTGTCCCATTGCAGCTCGTCCAGATCATAGTGAGGTATCCCATATTTTGCAGACAGAGTTTCGGCCAGGTGAGATTTCCCGCTCCCGCTGCCGCCTATGATGTGTATCTTCACCGCGCTGACCTCCCCCTTGCGGCACAATTTGTGCCGACGCCATTATACCACGTATTCCGCCCAATGTGGCGGCGCCCGGGAAAAGCCGGTAAATAATAACGCCGCAAGCCTCATGGCCTGCGGCGTTTTGCAGTTTTCACTCCAGCTCGAAGGCGCCGGTATAGAGCTGGTAATACTGGCCCTTTTGGGCGATGAGCTGTTCGTGGCTGCCGCGCTCTATTATGCGGCCCTGCTCCAGGACCATTATGGCCTTGGAGTTGCGGACGGTGGAGAGACGGTGGGCTATCACAAAGACGGTCCGGCCCGACATCAGGGCGTCCATTCCGTCCTGGACTATTGCCTCCGTGCGCGTGTCTATGGACGAGGTCGCTTCGTCCATTATCATGACAGGCGGGTCGGCCACGGCGGCGCGGGCTATGGAGATGAGCTGACACTGGCCTTGGGACAGGTTGTTGTTGTCGCCGCTGATCACAGTCTGGTAGCCCTCCGGCAGCCGCGTGATGAAGGAGTCGGCCCCCGAGAGCTTCGCCGCTGCGATGCACTCCTCATCCGTAGCGTCAAGCTTGCCGCAGCGGATGTTGTCCATCACCGTGCCGGTAAAGAGGCTCACGTCCTGGAGGATGATGCCCATGGAGCGGCGCAGGTCCGGTTTGCGTATCTTGGTGATGTTTATCCCGTCGTATCATCATGGAATAGGTTATGAGGTTCTGCAGCTCGCCGGTCGTCATGGGTATGCCGGCGAGAACAGTCCCGTTCGAGGAGCCTACAATGGCCTTGGCACCCAGCCAGGCGATGAGGGTGAGGCAGGTGTAGATACCCATCTGCATCAGGAAGGGATTGAAGGCAATGGTCGTCTCCGCCTTTGTGAAGTCGCGGCGGAATATGGGGTGCGTCACACGGGCGATGACCATGAGACAGCAGAAGAGGACGGGAATGACGACCAGGTAGAGGAGCCCTATCTGCCAGTTCGTCGCAAAAGCCATGATGAGGGCGCAGACGATGGAGATGGGCGCCTTTGCGGCCACGCGCAGTATCATCATGACGGCGTTCTGCACGTTCATGACGTCCGTCGTCATGCGCGTGACGAGGCTGTTGGTGGAGAATTTGTCGATGTTCGCAAAGGAAAAGTCCTGAATGCGGCTGAACATCCCGTCCCTCAGGTTCCGGGAGAGCCCGGCCGCGGCCCGGGTGGAGCTGAGGCCCGCCACAGTGCCGAGCACTAGGCACAACAGCGCGAAAAGCAGCAGCCGCAGGCCGTAGGCCCAGATGGTGTCCATCCCCGTGCCGGAGGCCGAAAGCTCGTCGATGAAGCGGCCTATGGTCAGGGTGAGGAAGAGCTCGCCTACGGCCTCCAGCGCCACGAGGACGGGCGTCAGCACGGCGTCTCTCCTGTATTCGTTCAGGTGCTTTAAAGGCTCTATCATTTCTGGATATACATCCTCCTTCATGCGATAATAACAGCCAGCCGGCAGGATGCCGCCCGGCAGAGGCCGTCAGGCCTCCATGGATGTATTATAAGGTTTTTTCCTTGAAAGTGAATTCAGACTATGTTATTATAAATAAGTAAATCTTATTAATTTAAGAGGGGGGCGAGGGGGATGAACACCATGCAGCTGGCCTGTTTTCTGGCCGTGGCGGAGACGCTGAGCTTTGCCCGGGCGGCGGAGCAGCTCCACGTGACCCAGCCCGCTGTCACACAGCAGATACACTCCCTGGAGTCGGAGCTGAACACGCAGCTCTTCCGCCGCACGACCAGGACGGTGGAGCTGACGCAGGCGGGCCTGATTTTCCTGGGGGACGCAAAGCTGATGCTGGAGATTTCTGAGCGGGCCAGGCTCCGCGCGGAGCACGCCGTCGAGGATTTGCGGCAGCCTTTCGTCATCGGCTGCCACGCGGACGCGGACGTGTTCCGCCTCGCGGAGACCCTGCGCCGCATGGCCGGGCGCTTTCCGGACCTCTACCCCGTTTTCCAGGTCGTACCCTTCCGCCACCTCTACCAGCGGCTGCTGGAGGAGACGGTGGACGTGGTCGTGGCCTTCCGGGAGGGCGGGCTGAGGAAGTCCATCCGCTACCGGGAGCTGGCAAGGCCCGGTCTGGTGGCCCTTGTGGATCCCGGCCACCCCCTGGCCGGGGCGGGGGAGGTCGAGTTTGCCTCCCTGCGGGAGTACCCCATAGTTGCCCTCAGCCCTCAGCGCAGCCCGGAGGGCTACCGCAGCCAACTGCACGCCCTGCTGGACGGCCTGCCGCCGGAGCGGGTCTACTTCTGCGAGTCCGTGGAGACCGCCGCCGTCCTTGCTGAGGGCGGCTTCGGCGCCGCTGTCGTGCCGGACCTCTTCCGGGGCCGGGAGCCGGGGCTCGTGCTCCTGCCCATAGCGGACGCGCAGCCTCTGTCCTACGGCGTCTATTACAAGAGCCTCGCGGAAAAGCCGCGCCGCCGCGCCTTTGTGGAGCTGACGGCGGAGGCCTTTGCCGCCGCCGTCCAGGAGGAGTTAGGCCCGGAGGCAGGTGAGTCCATCCCGCACGGGGACATATAAAAAAGAAAGGCGCGGCCACGGCCGCGCCTTTCGCAGATGTGGGCATATTTTATTTGACGCCGAAGAGCAGTTCGCCGTAGGTGGGTATGGGCCAGCTGTCCTCGCCGGTGATGGTCTCCATATCGTCGCAGGCGGCGCGCAGGGCGCCCATGACGGGAAGAACGTGGTCGTGAAGGAAAAAGCTCTTTTCCTCGGGGGAGCGCAGCTGCGCGGCGTGCGTCAGCTCGTCCTCCAGCTGCCTTGCCAGGCCGTAGGCCGCGTCCGAGAGCTGGACAAGGCTCTCCGCCGTGCCGAGCTCAAATTCCGCCCGGCAGCCCGGCAGGGCCGCTCGCAGGGAGACAGCCGAAGCCGCCAGCCGCGCGGCAAAGGTGCTGACTGCGGGCAGGATCTCACGCCGCGCCATGGCCAGGGCCGTCTTGCCCTCAATGGTGACGAGCTTGCAGTATTCCTCCTGCCTGATCTCCAGCCGGGAGCGCAGCTCGGCATAGGAGAAGACCTTGTGCCGGGAGTAGAGCTCCACGTTCGCCTCATCCAGCATGTGGGGCAGGGCCTCGGGCGTGGAGCGCAGGTTGTGCAGGCCGCGGCGTTCCGCCTCGTCCACCCAGGCGGGGTCATAGCCGTTGCCGTTGAAGATGATGCGCTTGTGCTCGCGCACGACGCGCTTTATGAGGCCCTGGAGGGCGGATTTGAAGTCCTGCGCCGCCTCAAGCTCGTCCGCGAACTGGCGCAGCTCCTCGGCCACGGCGGTGTTGATGGCGATGTTGGCGGAAGATATCGACGCCGCAGAGCCGGGCATGCGGAACTCGAACTTGTTGCCCGTGAAGGCGAAGGGAGAGGTGCGGTTGCGGTCCGTCGTGTCCTTGGGGAAGCGGGGCAGGGCGTGGACGCCGACCTTGAAGAGCTCCTTTTCCTTCACGTCGCAGGCCGTGTCGTTCTCGATGGCCTCAAGTATGCCGGTGAGCTCCTCGCCGAGGAACATGGAGATGATGGCGGGGGGCGCCTCGGCCGCGCCGAGGCGGTGGTCGTTGCCGGCAGAGGCGATGGAGATACGCAGCAGGTCCTGGTAGTCGTCCGCGGCCTTTATGACGGCGCAGAGGAAGAGCAGGAACTGCGCGTTCTCGCCCGGGGTCTCGCCGGAGTCAAAGAGGTTTATGCCCGTGTCAGTGGCGAGGGACCAGTTGTTGTGCTTGCCGGAGCCGTTCACGCCCTCAAAGGGCTTTTCGCTCAGCAGGCAGACCAGGCCGTGCTTCTTGGCGGTCTTCTGCATGACGTCCATGACGAGCTGGTTGTGGTCGGCAGCGATGTTGGCCGTGTCATAGACGCAGGCGAGCTCATGCTGGGCGGGGGCGGCCTCGTTGTGCTCGGTCTTGGCCGAGACGCCGACGCGCCAGAGCTCCTCGTTTATCTCGCGCATGAAGGCCGCGACTCGGGGCTTCACGGTGCCGAAGTAGTGGTCGTCCATCTCCTGGCCCTTGGGAGGCATGGCGCCGTAGAGGGTGCGGCCGGTGTAGATTAGGTCCTGGCGGCGCTCGTACATGTCGCGTTCGACGAGGAAATACTCCTGCTCCGCGCCGACCATGGGCAGCACGAGGGAGGCCTCGGTGCCGAAGAGCTTCAGGACGCGCAGCGCCTGGCGGGAGAGCGCCTCCATGGAGCGCAGCAGGGGCGTTTTCTGGTCAAGGGCCTCGCCGCCGTAGGAGCAGAAGGCCGTGGGGATATAGAGCACGCGGTCACGGATGAAGGCGTAGCTGGTGGGGTCCCAGGCGGTGTAGCCGCGGGCCTCAAAGGTGGCGCGCAGGCCGCCGGAGGGGAAGGAGGAGGCGTCGGGCTCGCCGTGGATGAGCTCCTTGCCGGAAAACTCCATGATGACGCCGCCGGCGCCGTCGGGTTCGAGGAAGCTGTCGTGCTTCTCGGCGGTGACGCCGGTCATGGGCTGGAACCAGTGCGTGAAGTGGGTCGCGCCCTTTTCGAGGGCCCAGTCCTTCATGGCGGCGGCGACGACCTCCGCCGTGTCCGGGTGCAGGCGGCGCCCGCTGCGCATGGTGCGCTGGACGGCGGCGTAGGTCTCCGAGGGCAGCCGCTCGCGCATGACCGCGTCGGAAAATACCATGGTGCCGAATATCTCTTCAATGCCGGACAAAGCTCATCACCTTTTTCAAGCAAAAAATACACCTGAAAGATTAACGCAAATTCCCCACGGCGTCAAGGACTCGCTTGACTTTGGGGCGAAAAAGCGGATAATATCCGGGTAAGGAGGGATGGTTCATGAGAAATTACGCCAAAGAAACTGCCGCGCGTGTGGAGTATATACGCGCCTACCTTCGCGAGAGCGGGGCGCGGGGCATCGTCTTCGGAAACTCCGGAGGCAAGGACTCGGCGCTGGTAGGTATCCTCTGCAAGCTGGCCTGCGAGGACACGGTGGGCATCATCATGCCCTGTGCCTCAAAACGCAACTACGGCATGGACAGGGACGACGGCATGGAGGTCGCGGAGAAGTTCCACATCGAGACGCGGACGGTGGATCTGACGCCTGTGCGCGAGGCGGAGCTTGCCGCGCTCGCGGGCGTGACGGAGCTGACGGAGATGGCCGTGGCGAACATAGCGCCCAGGCTGAGGATGCTGACGCTCTACGCCATAGCCCACGCCGAGGGGCGCATGGTGGCTGGCACGGGCAACGCAAGCGAGGCCTACGTGGGCTATTTCACGAAGTGGGGCGACGGCGCCTACGATCTGAACCCCATAGCCGACCTGACGGTGGGTGAGATATACGAGTTTCTGGAGCACTTGGGCGCGCCCCGCTCGGTGATAGAGAAGGCCCCCTCCGCCGGCCTCTTCGAGGGCCAGACGGACGAGGCCGAGATGGGCCTAAGCTATGCCGACATCGACGCCGTGGTCCTGGGCCGCGCGGTGGACGAGGCGGCCCGCGCCAAGATAGAGCGCATGCACCGCGTCACAGAGCATAAGCGCCGCATGCCGTCAAGATACGGCGAAGGCCAAAGCGTTTAAAAGTTTTTTGCCCCGCTTTTTTACAAAAAAGCGGGCAGGGTCCAGGGGCGGCGCCCCTGGCCGCGCGCCGCAGCGCGCGGGATCCCCCATCGCAAAGAAGCGCAGGAGGGGGTCCCCCCTTTGCGGGCGGCCCCCGCCGCCCGCAGCCTCGCGCGAAGCCGCGCACGCCCTGTAGCGGACAGCGCCCTCAACTTCACCGATTTCAAAAAAGACACCCCGCGCCCGGAAGGCGCGGGGTGCTTAATAAGTGTGTCAGTTGAGGAAGTCCCTCAGCTTCTTGGAGCGGCTGGGGTGGCGGAGCTTGCGGAGGGCCTTGGCCTCTATCTGCCTGATGCGCTCTCGCGTGACGTTGAACTCCTTGCCGACCTCCTCCAGCGTCCTGGTGCGGCCGTCCACGATGCCGAAGCGGAGCTCCAGCACCTTCTTCTCGCGCGGGGTCAGCGTGTCGAGCACGGTCATGAGCTGCTCGCGCAGCAGGGAGAAGCTCGCGGCCTCGGAGGGCTCGGAGGCGTCCTCGTCGGGGATGAAGTCGCCGAGGTGGCTGTCCTCCTCCTCGCCTATGGGCGTCTCAAGGCTCACCGGCTCCTGAGCTATCTTGAGGATGTCGCGCACCTTGTCCACGGGCATGCCCATCTCCTCGGCGATCTCCTCGGCGGAGGGGTCATGTCCCAGCTCCTGCAGCAGCTGGCGGGAGACGCGGATGACCTTGTTGATGGTCTCGACCATGTGTACGGGGATGCGGATGGTCCTGGCCTGGTCCGCAATGGCGCGGGTGATCGCCTGGCGTATCCACCAGGTGGCATAGGTGGAGAACTTGTAGCCCTTGGTGTAGTCGAACTTGTCCACGGCCTTGATAAGGCCGAGGTTGCCCTCCTGGATGAGGTCGAGGAAGAGCATGCCGCGGCCCACGTAGCGCTTGGCGATGGAGACGACAAGGCGGAGGTTGGCCTCGGCCATGCGCCTTTTGGCCTCCTCGTCGCCGTCGGCCATGCGGCGGGCGAGCTCCTGCTCCTCGTCGGGGGTGAGCAGCGGGACCTTGCCGATCTCCTTGAGGTACATGCGCACGGGGTCGTCAGTGGAGAAGGTGTCCACGAGGGCGTCCGTGTCGGCTATCTCCTCCTCGGTGACCTCCTCAATCTCCTGCAGCTCCTCAAGGGCGGGCAGGACCTCGTCGTCCAGGGGCGGGAGTATGTCCTCGCCGGAGGTGTCTATGCCCAGGTTCTCCAGCTTGTCGTAGAACTTGTCCAGCTCCTCGGGTTCGAGGTTCATGTCGTCGAGGACGTCCATGAGCTCCTTGGAGGTGAGCTTGCCGGTCTTTTTGCCCTTTTCGATGAGGGCGTTGAGCTTTTCCTCCTTCTGCTTTGCAAGCAGCTCGGGGTCCTCGGGCGCCTCGTGCTCGGCGGGCTTGGAGGAGCCCTTCCGGCTCCTGTGCCTGACTTCGGCGGCCTCGGCGGCCGCGGCTTTCTTTTCCATCTCAGACATGGCTCATCCTCCGTAACTCTTTGTCTTTTTCATCCGGTCCTGAAAGGCCAGGAGGTCGCCCTCCGCCTTGTCAGCGGCACGCATAATGGCTATGTAATCGGCCAGGGCCCGCGGAGCGTTCGCGGCGGACTCCGGCTTTTGGATAACGCTTGTGAAAAGCGAAAACTCCTCCGGCGAGAGCTCCCCGCTCATTGCGGCGGGGGATAGGCCCGCGCCCTCGTCCGCCCTGCGGCGGAGCGCGGAATATATGCGCCAGAGCTCGGGGGAGGAGAAGTCCGCCTCCGCAAGCTCGACGCCCCGGAAGAGGGAGGGGTCGAGGTTCAGCAGGCGTATGACGCCCTCCTCGGCCGCGGCGGAGCGGGGGTTTTTGTACTGGATGCCGCGCTCCTGGGGCTGGGACATGCGCAGGGGGCGGAGCTCCTCGCGCTCGGTCTGCCGCCGGGCTGCGGCGGCGCGGCGGCGGCGCTGCTGCCTGACCTCGTCCTGCACCGCCTCGGGCGAGACGCCGCACTGTGAGGCCGCGCGCATGGCGTAGACCTCCCTGGCCGCCCTGTCTGGCAGCTGGGCGATGACGCCGGCGGCCTCTTTCAAATAGGCCACCTTGCCCTCGTCCGTGGCGAGGTCGTGCTTCGCGCGCACGGCATCGAGCCGGTACTCGACGTGGTTCTCGCTCTCGGCCAGGAGGTTCTGGAAGGCCTCCGGGCCCTTGGCCTTGATGAACTCGTCCGGGTCCTTGGCGCCGCGGACGGTCAGCACCCTGACCTTCAGCTCCAGCTTTTCAAGTATGCCGATGGCGCGCTGGGCGGCTTTCTTGCCCGCCTCGTCCGCGTCGTAGGCGATGACTACCTCCTGCTTGAAGCGGGAGATGAGCCGTGCCTGCTCCGGCGTAAGCGAGGTACCGAGGGAGGCGACGGCACTGTCGAAGCCCGCCTGATGCAGGGATACGACGTCGATGTTGCCCTCGACGAGGATAATGTACCCGGATTTGGACTTTTTAGCCAGATTCAGGCCGAAAAGGTTATGGCTTTTGCTGAACACCGGCGTCTCGGGGCTGTTGAGGTACTTGGGCTCCACGTCCCCGAGCGCGCGGCCGGAGAAAGCGATGACGTTGCCGCGCACGTCGATGACGGGGAACATCAGCCTGCCGCGGAAGGCGTCGTACACTCCGCCCTTCTTGCCGCGGCGCACGAGACCGGCGTCATAGAGCTCGCGCTCGGTGTAGCCTTTCTCCTTCATGGCCGAGCAGAGCGCGTCCCAGCTCTCCGGCGCGCAGCCGAGGCCGAAGCGCCGCGCCGTCCCGGGCGTGATTCCGCGCCGGAGCATGTAGTCCACCGCCGCCGCGCCCGCCGGGGTCGAGAGCTGCTCGTAAAAAAAGCGCGCCGCGTCCCGATTGAGGGCATAGAGCCTGTCCCGCTTGGGCTTGCCCGGGTCGCTCTGCTGCTCCGGGACCTTCATCCCGGCGCGCCGGGCCAGAAACTCCACGGCCTCGGGGAAGCTGAGATTCTCTATCTCCATTATGAAGTTTATGACGCTCCCGCCCTTGCCGCAGCCGAAGCAGTGGTAGATCTGCTTCGAGGGCGACACAGAGAAGGACGGCGTCTTCTCGCTGTGGAAGGGACAGAGCCCGAAGAGGTTCTGGCCTGAGCGCTTGGTGAACTGCACGTATTCGCCCACGACGTCCTCAATGGGGTTCCTGTCCGAGAGCTCCTGCAAAAAATCCTGCGAAAAGGCCAAGCGCTTTCGCCTCCCTTCTCAGCGCACCTGCCAGGATTTTGGGATGAACAGCTCGGAATACACGTCCATCACGTATTTGTCCGTCATGCCGGAGACATAGTCCGTCGCCGCACGATCTATGCCCTCCTCGTCCGCTATCGCGCGGTAGTCCTCAGGCAGCCGCTCGGGATGGTTGACATAATATTCCCATATGCTCAGGAGGATATTCCCGACCTTGCTCTCCTCGCCCTTGGCGACGGGGTTTTTGTAGACCTCGGAGTACATGAAGTCGGTGAAGACCTGCACGGCGTCGGTGATATCAGGGGACATGAGGATCACATCGAGCTCGGCGCTGGTCTCTATGACGTCGTTGACGATGGAGTTTATGCGCTCGCTGTTGCGGGTACCGAGGCGTTCGCGGATGATCGCGGGCTCGTCGCCCGGGGCGAGGATACCGGCGCGCTCCGCGTCGTCGAGGTCGTGGTTTATGTAGGCGATGCGGTCTGAAAGGCGGACGACGTCGGCCTCAAGGCTGCCGCGCGGGGTGCCGGTGGTGTGGTTCAATATGCCCGTGCGCGTTTCCCTGCAGAGGTTCAGGCCGCGCCCGTCCTTTTCGAGCCTGTCCACAACGCGCAGGCTCTGCTCGTAGTGGCGGAAACCGCCGGGGAAGATGTCATTTAGCGCCCGCTCGCCCGCGTGGCCGAAGGGCGTGTGTCCGAGGTCGTGGCCGAGGGCGATGGCCTCGGTGAGGTCCTCATTGAGCATGAGCGCGCGGGAGATGGTGCGCGCGATGCGGGCGACTTCGAGGGTGTGGGTGAGGCGGGTGCGGTAGTGGTCGCCTTCCGGCTGGAGGAAGACCTGGGTCTTGTGCTTGAGGCGTCGGAAGCTCTTGCAGTGGATGATTCGGTCGATGTCCCGCTGGAAACAGGTGCGGACCTCGCACTCCGGCTCCGGGCGGGGCCGCCCGGCGCTCTCACGCGCGCGGACGCCGCGGGAGCAGACGAGCAGCTCCTCGGCCCTTTCTCTCCTCTCGCGTGGGCTGTCCATGAAACGACCTCCTTCGCGCCATAATGCCTTACACAATACTTATACTGCGTCTTTCCCGAAAACCCTTTATTTTTCTGAAAAAATTTTTTGCGGCCTGAAAACGCTCCCCCCGAGGCGGCAGAGGGCGCTGCCTGCCGTCACGTCCACTAGCCGACCGGCGAAGGTCTCCGCGCTCTCGATGGGCAGCAGCGCGGCCAGCTCGACCTGCGCGCCGAAGGCGGAATTCTGTTCCTGCGCGCCGAAGTCGGCCAGCAGCCGCCTCACGCGCTCGAACTGCGGGTAGCCGCAGGAGACCTCGACGAGACGCCACTCGGCCATGCGCGCGCGGCCGGCGGCCTCAAGGGCTAGGGCGGCGGCCTTGGAATAGGCCCGCACCAGCCCGCCGGAGCCGAGCAGGATGCCGCCGAAGTAGCGGGTGACGACGCAGCAGACATCCGAGACCCCGGCGGAGCGGAAGACGTTCAGCGTCGGCTGGCCGGAGGTGCCGCCTGGCTCGCCGTCGTCCGACCAGCGCATGGCCCCGCTTTGCAGCACGTAGGCCCAGACGTTGTGCGTTGCGTCCGCGTGTTTTTTGCGTATCTCCTCGACAAAGGCCATGGCCTCGGCCTCTGTCTCCGCGTGCTGCACCTGGCCGATGAAGCGGGACTTCTTGTCGATGTGTTCCGCCTCGCCGTAGCCGGCGGGTATGATGTAATCAGACATGGCTGCACCTCTTTCCAAACTAAATAATTCTACAATATCCCCGCCCACGGCGCAAGCCCCGGCGTGCAAAAACCCCGCCTCCAAGCCAGGGGGCGGGGCCTCTGCTTTTATTTTTCCACCAGCGCCCAGATGAGCTCAGCCTCCTCCGGGCCGTCGTTGCGGCTGGAGTGACGCTGCCCGGCGGGGATGAAGCTCGCGCCGCCGGCCGTCATGCTCAGCAGACCGTCCTCCTCAGTCTCGCAGCTCACGCTGCCGCGGAGGATGAAGGCGTACTCGTCCGCGTCGTGCGCAGCCCAGGGGACGACCGTGCCGGCGGGGAAGACCGCGTGGCCCATAGTCACCTTTGCGCCCTCGGCGGCGGAGAAGAACTCCGTCATTGCCACACCGTCGGGCCGGACGTGTGTCCCGGCGGTGCTGAGGCTGGTTATTTTCATTTTACGGCCTCCCTTTCGGGCGTGAAGCCCGTGACCTCGAAGGTATCCGGGTCCACGATGACGCCGTAATCCGCCTTCGCCTGCTCGGCGGTGATGTACTCGTTTTTCACGTCCATGGCCACCTTGGCGGGGTCGCGCCTGAGGGGGTCGCCATAGCCGCCGCCCGTGGCGGTGACCATGCGCACGACGTCGTTCGTGTTCATGACGCGCCGGGCAACGATGCCCATGGGCTCGGAGACGGTGCCGTCGGCGTCGTGGAACTGGAAGTAGTTTATGGAGCCGTCCTTGCCGCCGGCCGCGCCCCAGACGGGCCACTTGTTGCGCCCGAAGGAGGCGGTGAAGCTCTGGTTCTCGTTCATGGAGCGGTAGGTGCGCACGCAGCCGGAGCCGCCGCGGTATTCACCCGCGCCCGCGCCGTCCGTGTGCAGGCTGTACTCATCCACGCGGATGCCGTAGCGCGTCTCGGCCATCTCGACGGGGACGTTGTAGGTCTCGCCGTCGCCGACGCAGAACTGGCCAACCTGCCCGTCGTGGCCGCGGCAGGCACCCCAGCCGCCGACGGTGGGCTCTATGATGAGGTAGTCGTTGCCGAAATCCTGGTGCTGCCCGGCCATGAGCACGGTGCAGACCGAGAGCAGGTGCCCCGCGCCCAGGGACTCAGGGAACACGGGCGCGAGCGCCTTCCACACGAGGTCGATGGCGTAGATCATGCTCTCGTAGTAGCAGGAGGTGGCCGCCGGGCGCTTGGCCTGGAGCACGCTGCCCTCCTCGCAGACTATGCGCAGCGGGGCGAAGACGCCGTCGTTAACCGCCAGCTCCGGGCCGATGATGGACATGAAGATGACCTTGACGCCCGCGTAGGCCGCCGTTGCGCCGGTGTTCACGCAGCCCGCGACCTGGGGGTCGGAGCCGGTGAAGTCGGCCAGGAACTCGTCGTCTGTGATGGTGACCTTGACCTTGAGGTGGACGGGGCTGCCGTGGCCGTCGTCGTCCATGTACTCGTCCATCTCCCAGCTGCCTTTCGGCATCTCGGCCAGGCGCTTGCGCGCCACCAGCTCGCCCTGGGCGATGAGCCGCTCCATGGAGCCCTTGACGACCTCGACGCCGTACTTCTCGCACAGCTCGTTTATCCGCTTCTCGCCCGTGCGCAGGGAGGATATCTGCCCCCACATGTCGCCCTGGGAGATCTGCGGATAGCGCATGTTGCTGCGCATGACGTCCCAGACCGGCTCCACCAGCTCGCCGCGGTCAACTAACTTCACGCCGGAGAAGCACATGCCCTCCTGGTAGGTGTTCGTCGCGTCCGTGGTGAAGGAGCCGGGGGCCATGCCGCCGATGTCGCTCCAGTGGGCCTTGTTGCCCGCAAATGCGATGAGCTCGCCCTTGTAGAAGATGGGCATGACCATGCCCACGTCCGACATGTGCGTGCCGCCGCCGATGAAGGGGTCGTTTATGATGTACACGTCGCCGGGGTGGAGGTTTTCCTTGCCGAACTTATCCACAACGGCGCATATCATGGGGGAGATCATGCCGATGAAGCCGGAGACGCCGTTGCCCTGGGTGAGCAGGCGGCCCTCCGCGTCGGCGATGCCGCTGGCATAGTCGAGCGTCTCGTAGATTATGGGGCTCATCGAGGTCTGGGCAAAGGCGTAGAAGATCTCATTGCTGACCGCTATGAGCGAGTCCTTGACGATATCGAGGGTGACGGGGCTGATATTGAGCTTCTCAGACATTTACTCCACCTCCATTTCCACGACAAGATTGCCGAACTTGTCCACACTGAGGCTCTGGCCGGGGCAGACGACCGTAGCCGTCGTCGGCTCTTCGACCACGAGCGGGCCTTCGGCCCTGGCGCCCGCGCCGAGCTTTGCCCTGTCGTAGATGGGCGTTTCGAGCCAGCCGTCGCCGGAGAAGAAGACGCGGCGCGTCTCCTTGAGGGCGGAGCCTATATCTCCCTCGTGCGGGGCTATCTCGCGCAGCTCGGGCTTGTGCAGGCGGCCGTAGGCCACGAGGTGGAGGTTCACTATCTCAGCCGGGGTGTCCGGCAGGCTGAAGGTGTAGAAGTGCTCGTGCGTCCTGTGGAAGCGGGCCATTATCTCGGCCCTGTCGGCCTCCTGCCAGGGCACGGCTGGGGTCTGGACCTGGACGGTGTGCTCCTGGCCCATGTAGCGCATGTCCGCGATGTAGGTGAACACCGCCTGCTCCTCCGAGACGCCCTCCTGGGCGAAGACGGCTCTGGCCTCAGCCATGAGCTCGGTCCACATGGCGTTGAGCTCCTCCATCGGGGCCGTGGAGAAGGAGGTGATGCGGGTCTGGATAAAGTCGTGCCTGATGTCCGTCATCAGCATGCCCCAGGCGGAGAACACGGAGGCCGCCACGGGCACTACCACCTTGCGGATGTTCAGCTCCTTGGCGAGCGTGGGGCCGTGCATCGGCCCGCCGCCGCCGAAGGCCACCATCGTGAAATCGCGCGGGTCGTAGCCGCGGCGCACGGAGATGAGTTTCAGGGCGTTGTTCATGTTCGAGTCCGCGACGCGGATGATGCTCTCCGCCGCGCCCTCCTCGTCCGTGCCGAGCGGCGCGCCGACCTTTTCGCGCAGGGCCGCGCGCACGGCGTCCAGATCGACCTCCATGTCGAAGTTCTTGGCCGAGAGCCGCCCGGCGATGAGGTTCGCGTCCGTTGTGGTCGGCTCCGTGCCGCCCTTGCCATAGGCCACGGGGCCGGGCAGCGCGCCCGCGCTCTTGGGGCCGACCTTTAGAGAGCCGGCCTCGTCCATCCAGGCGATGGAGCCGCCGCCGTTGCCTATCTCCACAATGTCCACGACAGGGGCCATGATGGGATAGCCCGCGTTGCGCTCGTCCTTCTCGATGTAGTACGAGGTCGTGACCTTGACCTCGCCCTCGTCTATGAGGGAGCACTTCGCCGTCGTGCCGCCGACGTCGAAGGCGATGACGTTCCGCTCGCCTATGAGCTTGCCGAGGATGGACGCCCCGAAGACGCCGGCCACGGGGCCGGACTCGACGACGTTTATGGGCGTCAGCTTCGCCTGAGCAAAGGTGGTCGTGCCGCCGTTGCTCTGCATGATGTAGCGTGCGCCGGAGACGGCGTCCCCGTCGAGACGCGTGCCGAGCCTGTCGATGTACGAGGAGGCCGCAGGCATGACGTAGGCGTTCAGTGCCGCCGTGGACGTGCGCTCGTACTCGCGCCACTCTTTTGTTATGTCAACCGACGGGCAGACAAAGACCTCGGGCCAGAGCTCCTTGACATAGGCCGCGGTCTCGCGCTCGTGCGCCTCGTTGGCGTAGCTGTTTATGAAGCAGACGGCGATGGCCTCGACGCCCTCTTTTTTGAAATACTCGACGGCCCGCTCTATATCCTCGCGGCAGAGGGGGGTTATGACCTTGCCGTCGTAGGAGACGCGCTCTGTGACCTCACGGCGCAGGTAGCGGGGGATGAAGGGCGCGGGCTTTTCAAAGACCATGTTGAAGAGGTCCGGCCTGTTGCCTCGCGCGAGCTCCAGCACGTCGCGGAAGCCCTTAGTGGTGAGCAGGGCGGTCTTTGCGCCCTTGCGCTCTGTGAGGGCGTTTATGATGGTGGTCGTGCCGTGGAAGAAGGCGGTTATGCTCTCGGGCGAGACTCCGCTCTTTTCCAGCACGTCCATGACGCCTGCCTCAAAGTTCGGCGGCGTGGTGTGGGCCTTTTCCTGGACGAGCGCGCCGTCCTCAGAGATGGCCACGAGGTCTGTGAAGGTGCCTCCGATGTCGGTTGCAACTCTCATTTGCCGGTTCCCTCCATTTCTTGTTTCGGTGTTATACATATGCTTTGCATATATATGGAGTAGGATAGCACCAGGCTCTGCCAATGTCAATGAAAAACTCAGCCCTCATGGTGCCGCGTGGCGGCGGGGAAGTCCAGGATTTTCTTTATGAAGACTGCATAAATGATGACGCTGGCGATGGGGCCGAGGACATCGGACACGGGCTCGGCGTAGAAGACGGCGCGCGCGCCGAAGGCGGCGGGCAGCCAGAAGAGCGCGGCGAAATAGACGACCTTGCGGAAAGCGGAGAGCGGCAGGGCCAGCTTCACCTGGGCCATGCCGGTGAAGCCGTCCACAATGGCGTACTGTATTCCGAGCGGGATGACGGCGAGGGTGCATATGCGGATGGCGTCGAGCGCCTCCGCGGCAAGCTCAGGCTCCGTGGTGAAGAGCCTGACGAAGAGCCCGCCGCCCAGGCGGGCGAGGGCGAACATCAGGGCGGTGTAGCCCACGCAGAGCAGGGCGATATGTTTTTCGGCCTGGAGTATCCTGTCGCGCCGGTGCGCGCCGTAGTTGAAGGCGAGGATGGTCTGCGTCCCGCCGGAGATGCCGCCGAGGGGCATGGTGACGACGAGCATGAAGCTCTGGGCGATGGTGGCGCAGGTTATGAGCCTGTCGCCCAGCTCCGCGCCGCCGTAGCTTTGCAGCACTGCGTTCATGGAGATGATCATGACGCTGTCCACGAAGATGATGAGGAAGGGCGATATGCCCGTTATGAGTATGCGCCCTATGAGCTTCAGGCTGTAGCCGCCGAAGCCTATGCGCACCTGAACGCTCCTGCCGAAGAGCACGCAGAGCACATAGACGCAGCTGGCCAGCTGGGAGAGCACCGTTGCCACGGCGGCGCCGGCGACGCCCATGTCAAAGGCGAATATGAACAGCGGGTCGAGCGCGATGTTGAGCGCCGCGCCGAGCACGACGGAGAACATGCCCTTTTTCGCAAGGCCCTGGCTGATTATGAACTGATTCATGCCCAGGGAGAGCAGGTTGAAGACGGTCCCGCACAGGTAGATGGAGAAATACTCCTCGGCATAGGGATAGGTGACCTCGCTTGCGCCGAAGAACATCAGCATGGGCCGCTGGAGGGGGAAAACGACGGCCGTGAGCACTACGGCGCAGACGCACAGGACGAGGAAGCTGTTGGAGAGTATGCGCCGCGCCTCCTCCGGCCTGCCCGCGCCCATGTTTATGCTCATGAGCGGCGCGCCGCCGACGCCGACGAGAAAGGCGAAGGCCCCGAGCATGGTGACCACCGGCCCGCAGACGCCGACGCCCGCCAGGGCCGTCTCGCCCGTCAGCGGGATGTTGCTTATGTATATCCTGTCCACGATGCTGTAGAGCACGCTGACGAACTGCGCCAGCATGCTGGGGAAGGCAATGCGCCAGACGAGCGGGCGGATGGGGTCGCTGCCCAGATTGTTTTGCATTTTCACGGCGTCTGCTCCGTTCACAGAGAATTTTCAAATACACATTATAGTATATTTCCGCCCCATTTCAAGGCGGAAACGCAAAAAAAGCCCCCCGCGTCTGCGGGGGGCGGTAAAGGGCCTCAGATGGCCGCCAGGGCCTCGCGTATCTTTGCCTTTATCTCGGGGGAAACCTTGCTGTCGGGGACCATGTTGAAGACAGCTTCGACCGTTTTGCCCTTGACGAGCTTGACCATGGGGCTCTTCAGGATCTTGGGGTCGATGGCGTTCATGGCGTCGCAGGCGGCCTTGTTTTCGAGCAGCTCTCTGACTGTGACCTTGCTGATGTCCATTGTTTGTCTCCTTTCATATTGCCCGGGCTTGCCGCCGCGGGCCGGCTTGACATCACTTTAACATAAAAGTGTCGGTTTTTCAAGAGTTTTGAAATCGGCGCGCGTTATGATATAATGCAGGCAGAAGCGGAAAGGGGGGCGCAAGCCTTGCTTAGACTGATAACAGGCCGGGCCGGAGCGGGTAAGACCGCGCTCATAATGGAGGAGATACGCCGCGCGGCGCTCTCGGGAGAGGGCGGGCGCGTGCTGCTCGTGCCGGAGCAGTACAGCCACGAGGCGGAGCGGGAGCTGGCCCGCGTCGCGGGGCCGCGCCTGCCGCTCTATGCCGAGGTGCTGTCCTTCACGGGCCTTGCGCGGAAGGTGGAGGCCGAGCTGGGCGCGGCGGGCCGCAAGGCCCTGGAGCCTGGCGGGAGGCTGCTCTGCATGGCCCTGGCCCTGGACGGGGTCTATTCCCGCCTGCGCGTCTACGCGGGCGCGCGCCGCTCGCCGGAGCTGCAGCTGGAACTCCTGCGCGCCGTGGACGAGCTGAGCGCCGCGGGCCTCGACGAGGCCGCTGTGGCGGAGGCCGCGCGGATGGCGGGCGGAGCCCTGGGGCAGAAGCTGGAGGACCTTTCCCTTGTCATGGGCGCTTTCCTCGCCGCCGTCGGCCCGGAGCACACGGACGCCTCCGAGCGCCTTAGCCGTCTGCTCTCGCGCCTGCCGGAGAGCGCCTTCGGCCGCTCGGGCCACATCTATGTGGACGGATTCACGGACTTCACAGGCGTCGAGAGCCGTATCCTCTTCGAGCTGCTCTCCCGCGGCGCGGACATGACGGTCTGCCTCACGCTGGACAGCCTGGAGGAGGGCAGCGAGGTCTTTGAGCTCTCGCGCCGCACGGCGCGCCGGCTGCTGCGCGAGGCCCGGGAGCGGGGCGTCCCCGCGAGGACGGAGGCCCTGGAGGCGCATGCCGACAGTCCAGCCGATATCCTCGCTGAGTATATGCTAAGCTACACCGAGGCGCGCTTCGACGCCGCGGGCCGCGTGGAGCTGTACACCGCCGAGAGCGCGGCCGCCGAGTGCGAGCTGGCCGCCTCGCGGGCAATAGAACTCGCGCGCGCCGGCTGCCGCTGGCGGGACATCTCCGTGGCCGTCCGCTCTTTTGAGGACTACCGCGCGCAGCTGGAGGCGGCCTTCGCCTATTACGGCGTGCCGCTTTTCACCGCGCGGCAGACGGACATAACGCAAAAGCCCCTGCCGGCGCTCATATCCGCAGCCTATGAATGTGTCTGCGGCGGCTGGGAGCAGCAGGACGTCTTCGCATATCTGCGCACGGGCCTCGCCGGCCTCGATGCGGACGAGTGCGACGAGCTGGAAAACTATTGCTTCACCTGGAACATCCGCGGCGCCCAGTGGCTCTCTGAGCGGGATTGGCGCATGCACCCGGATGGCTGGCAGGGGAAGTTCGACGAGGTCGCGAGAGAGCGCCTCGCGCGGATAAACGACCTGCGCCGCCGGGCCGCCGGGCCTCTGCTGGCGCTCGAACACGCCTGCCGCGAGGCCGGCAGCGCCAGGGAACAGGCCCTGGCCCTGGCGCAGCTTTTCGAGGACCTGGACCTCGCGGAGCGCCTTGCCGCACGTGCCGACGAGCTGGAGGCCTCGGGACGCCTCCAGGCCGCGGACGAGCATGCCCGGCTCTGGGACGCGGCGGTCTCCGCGCTTGAGCAGTGCTCCGCCGTCCTGGGCGGCGTGGAGCTGGACGCCGCGGGCTTCTCGCGGCTCTATCTGCTCGCGCTCTCGCAGTATGACGTGGGCGTCATCCCCGTCTCGCTGGATATGGTCACGGCGGGCGACATGGACAGGATGCGCCGCCGGCACATAAAGCACCTCATCATCCTCGGCGCCTCGGACGAGCGCCTGCCCGGCCCCACGCGGGAGGGCGGCGTGTTCAGCCCGGAGGAGCGCCGGACGCTTGCGGAGCTGGGCCTGCCCCTGGACGCCGGGGACGCCGAGCTTTGGCGGGAGTTTTCCCTCATCTACAACTGCGTCTGCCTGCCCTCGGAGACGCTCACGATAGTCAGCCCATCCCACGGTGCGGACGGCGCTCCGGCGCGGCCGAGCTTCGTGATGAGCCGGGCGGAGCGGCTTTTCGGCCTTTCTGTAGGCCGCGCGGACAGCCGCGCCTTCCGCGCCTGCGCGCCTGGGCCTGCGCTGGAGCTGGCCGCGGCCGCGCTGCGCGGGGCGGGGGACGCGCTCTCCAGAGCCGCGGCGGAGTATTTCGGCCGCACGGCCCCTGAGCGCCTGGAGCGCCTGCGCCGCCTCGGCCCGGAGCAGCAGCGCCGCCTCTCAGAGAGCTCGGCCCGCGCGCTCTACGGGAAGGAGCTGCGCCTTTCGCCCTCGCGGGTGGAAAAGCTGGCCTCCTGCCGCTTCTCCTACTTCCTTAGCTATGGCCTGCGCGCGAGACCGCGCCGTCCGGCGCAGTTCCGCGCCCCGGAAACGGGCTCTTTCATCCACTATGTCCTCCAGCACGTCGCGGAGGATACGGCTCCGGAGGGCGGCCTTCCCGCCGCCGCGCCGGAGCGGCTCGACGACCTGACAGACGAATACGCCCGGCGCTACCTGGAAGAGGAGCTGGGCGGCCTCGAAGGCAGGAGCGCGCGCTTTGCCTATCTCTACTCCCGCCTTTCCGAGAGCGTGCGCCGCATCGTGCGCGATATGGCGCAGGAGCTGCAAAACTCCGACTTCCGTCCCCTGAGTTTCGAACTGGATTTCTCCCGCCCGGGCCTCTCGCCCACGGCGGAGCTGCCGGGCGGCGGAAGTGTGCGCCTGGGCGGCATAGCGGACAGGGTGGACGGCTGGCTGCACGGCGGCAGGCTCTACCTGCGCGTCGTGGACTACAAGACCGGGCGCAAGAGCTTTTCGCTCTCGGATGTGATGTACGGCCTGGGCATGCAGATGCTGCTCTATCTCTTCGCCCTGGACAGGGCGGGGGAGCAGCTCTACGGCGTGGAGACGGCCCCGGCCGGGGTGCTGTATATCCCGGCGCGGGAGGTGCTGCTCAGCGAGGAGCACGACCTCACCGACGAGGAGCTTGAAAAAAAGCGCCTGGAAAAGCTCCGCCGCTCGGGCCTTGTGCTGGACGAGCCGGAGGTGCTCCGGGCCATGGAGCGGGGCGACGGCGCGCAGCGCCTGCCCGTCCGCTGGCGAGATGGCGTGCCGTCGGGCGACTGCCTGGCCTCTGCGGAGCGCCTGGGCCTGCTGGGCCGCCGCGTGGAGGAGACGCTCCGCGCCTTGGCGGGCCAGCTGAGGGCGGGCAGCATCACCGCCGACCCCTGCTACAAGAGCGCGCAGGAGAACGCCTGCCTCTGGTGCGAATACGCCGAGGCCTGCCGTTTTTCCGAGGGCGAGGGCGGCGACAGGCGGCGCTATCTGCCCAAACTGAGCGCCACGCGCGTTTGGGACATGCTGGAAGGAGGCGGGGAAAATGGCTGAATTCAAGCCCACACCCTCGCAGAAGCTGGCCATAGAGGACAGGGGCGGGGAGCTGCTCGTGTCCGCCGCGGCGGGCAGCGGCAAGACCCGCGTGCTGACCGAGCGGCTCATGCGCTGGGTAACTGACGGCGACGCGCCGAAGAGCATAGACAGCTTCCTGGTCATCACATTCTCGACGGCGGCGGCGGCGGAGCTGCGCAGCCGCATCTCGGAGGAGATAGCGGCGCGCGCGGCGGCGGACCCGGCCTCGAAGCGGCTCCGGCGCGAGAGCGCCCTTGTGCGCCGGGCTCAGATAGGCACGATACACAGTTTCTGCTCGGCCCTCCTGCGCGAGCACGCGGGCCGGGCTGGCATAGCCCCGGACTTTTCCGTAGCGGATGAGGACAGGGCGCGGGAGCTGCGCGCCCTTGCGCTGGAGACCGTCATGGAGGCGGCCTATGCCGCGGCGGAGCCGGGCTTTTTAAGCCTCGCGGACACCGTAGGCGCTGGCCGGGATGACAGGCGTCTGGAGGAGCTGGTGCTGAGCCTGCACGCGAAGCTGCAGTCCCACGCGCGGCCCGAGGTCTGGGCGCAGGAGCAGGCGGAGCTGTTTTCGGCCCCTGCGGAGGACGCGGGGCAGACGCCCTGGGGCCTGGAGCTGCTGAGCTCGGCCCAGGCGGAGCTGCGCGCCTGGGCCCGGGAGCTTGAGGGCCTGGCGCAGGAGATATCGGCCCACGAGAAGATGTCGCGCGCCTATCTTGAGAGCTTTTCCGCCACGGCCTCGGCGATGCTGGGCGCCGCCGTGCGGGCGGGGGAGGGCTGGGAGCGTTTCCGAGAGGTCCTGCCAATTGAGTTCCCGCGCATAGGCCCGCTCAGGGGCGGCGGGGAGGACCCGGAGCTGGCGGAGCGGGCGAAGGCCAAGCGCGAGGCCTGCAAAAAGGCCGTGCGCCGCCTGGAGCGGGATTTCGCCCAGCCGAGCGCGGAGCTGCTGCGGGATATGCGCGCCACGGCCCCGGCCATGCGCGCCCTGCTCCGGCTGGTGCTGGACTTCGACGAGGAGTATGCGCGCCGCAAGCGCCGCCGCTCCCTGCTGGACTTCTCCGACCTCGAACACCTGGCCGCCCGCCTGCTGACGGAGCCGGACGGCAGCCCGACGGAGACGGCCCGGGAGGTCTCGCGCCGCTACACGGAGGTCATGGTTGACGAGTACCAGGACGTTTCCCTGGTGCAGGACATGATAATAAGGGCCGTCTCGGCGGGAGGCCGGCGGCTCTTCATGGTGGGCGACGTGAAGCAGAGCATTTATCGCTTCCGCCTCGCGGACCCCACGATATTTCTTGGGAAATACGAAAAATACGCCGACGTCCCCCGCAGGGAGGGCGAGCCGGGGCGCGTCTTCCTGAGGGAGAGCTTCCGCTCGCGCCCGGAGGTGGTGGACGCGGTGAACGCCGTGTTCGGCTGCCTCATGTCGAAGGGCCTGGGCGAGATGGACTACGACGAGCGGGCCAGGCTCCGCTCGGGGCTGGAATACCCCGGCGTCGTGCCTGTGCCGGAGCTTGTCGCGGTGCCGGTGCCTCAGGCGGAGGAGGACGAGGAGCGCCCGGACAAGCTGGAGACGGAGGCGGCCTACGCCGCGCGCATGATGCGCCGCCTGGTCGAGAGCGGAGCGCGCGTTTCCGACGGAGGTCAGCTCCGGCCCGTGGGCTACGGGGATATGGCCGTGCTGCTGCGCTCGGTCAACGTCTCCGGCCCGGTGTGGCGGCGGGTGCTCTCGCGCGAGGGCGTTCCCGTGGAGGCGGGACAGTCCGGGGGCTTTTTCGAGGCGCCGGAGGTCTCCGTCATGCTCTCGCTGCTGGCCGTTATCGACAATCCCAGGCAGGACGTGGCTCTCATCTCAGTGCTGCGCTCGGCCCTCTTCGGCTTCACGCCGGACGAGCTGACGCAGATACGCCTCGCCTCGGGCGAGGGCGACTTCTACGCCGCGCTTTGCGCCCGCGCCGAGAGCGACGAAAAGGCCAGGGCCTTCCTCGATACGCTCGCGGGCTTCCGTGACCTCGCGCGGGATTCGGAGCTGGCCGGGCTGCTCTGGACGCTCTACGACAGGCTGGACTGCATGGCCCTGTGCGCGAGCCTGCGGGACGGCGAGGGCCGCCGGGCCAGGCTCATGCGCCTGTTCGAGCTGGCGCGGAGCTTCGAGGCCTCGGGCTGGCGCGGCCTGCGCCGCTTCCTTGAGTGGCTGCGCTCCATGCGTGAGCGCGGGGAGGAGCCCGCCTTCCCGGACGAGGGCGGCGGCGCAGCCGTGCGCATAATGAGCATACACCGCTCCAAGGGCCTGGAATTCCCCGTCGTCTTTATCGGCGACACGGCGAGGCAGTTCAACAGCGCAGACCAGCGCGGCAGCGTGCTCGTCCATCCGACCCTCGGCCTGGGCCCGAAGTATACGGACGCCGCGCGGGGCATAGAATACCCCACCCTGGCCCGCCGCGCCGTGGCCCGCAGGCTTGAGCGCGAGCAGCTGAGTGAGGAGCTGCGCCTGCTGTATGTCGCGATGACCCGCGCGCGGGAGCGGCTTTTCATCACCTGCGCCTTTCCGGACCCGCAGAAGAAAATAGCCAGGCTGGAGCCGGGCGCGCGGGAGCGGATGCCGGCGGACGAGCTGGCCTCCATGCGCTCCATGGCCGAGTGGCTCATAAGCGCCGCCCTCGGCACGGGCTGCCGGGCGCTGACGCTCTCCATAGGCGGCGATGAAGAGGGTGAGCCCAAGCCGCTGCGGCCTGCGCCCGTCAGGGAGCAGATGGAGCCACAGCCTGAAGGGAAAGTGCCGTCTGAGGAGCTGGACGAGGCCCTGAACTGGCGCTATCCTCACGCCTTGGCCAGCGCGCTTCCGTCAAAGCTCACCGCCACGGAGCTCAAGAGCCTGGCAGAGCCTGATAAGGAGGCCGCCCCGCTGCTGCCGCGTGCGGCACGGGCATTCCGCCGCCCGCAGTTGGAGGGCGCCGACGCGCACCTGAACGCCGCCGAGCGCGGCACCGCCGCGCACCTGGCCCTGCGCTACGTCCGCCTGGACGCCATAGGCAGCCTTGACGACGCAAGACGGGAGCTGGACAGGCTTGCGGCCGAGGGCAAGCTCTCCGCCGCCGAGGCCGCCGCCGTGGAGCCGGAGGGGCTCCTGAAGCTCGCCGCCTCGCCTCTGGGCAGACGCATGGCCGCCGCGGAGAGGGTGCTCAGGGAGTTCCCCTTCGCCCTGCTCTGCCCGGCGGAGCGTTTCTTCCCCGGGGCCGGGGGCGAGGAGCTGCTTTTGCAGGGCGTCGTGGACTGCTGCCTCTTCGAGCCGGACGGCCTTGTCATCGTAGACTATAAGACCGACCGCATCAGCGCCGCAGAGGCCCCGGAGCGCGCGGGACGCTACGCCTCGCAGCTTGAGAGCTACGCCTGGGCCATGTCTCAGATAACAGGCCGGAGCGTCAAGGCGAAGCTCGTCTATTTCCTGCGCCCCGGCGAGGCCGTGGAGCTCTGAGCCCCGGCCCGCCGCCCGCCTGTGCGGCCTTGCGCGGGGCCGTCCTGAGCTTGCGCTCCAGGCAGTTCGTGCACTCCGGCTTTTTGCAGCGCAGGCAGGCCGAAATGAGCTCCGGCGGGTCTGCCAGGTGGTAGTGCAGCTTCCTCAAGGCGCATCCCTCCCGGAGCGGCTGCGCGCGAGCATGAAGGCCTCGATGATGGCGCGGTGCCGCCTGCGGTAGCTGCTGAAGCCCTGCGGCATGGGCGAGCGCACCGTGCAGCCCTCGCCCGCGGGGCAGGGCCGCCTGCGCCCCTCGTCCAGTATGTAGACGCAGGCGGGGATGCTCTGCCTGTAGCAGTTCGGGTCCGCCGCTTCGAAATAGTGCCGGCAGCCTGCGCATCCGGACATGTCGGGGGCCGCCGCCTTGCTTTTTCTCTTTGACATATCTGCGCTCCTCCCGGAAAAGAGTTGACATGTACAATAGTTTGTACTATCATAGGCCGTGAGGGACGGCCGGTTGCACAATGTTTTGTGCACAGCACCTAATATAGAGCGCAAAACGCAGCTTGTCAACCGCCAATGCACAAAAATCTGTAAATTTGTCATTTTGACAAAGGAGCGGCTGGATGGAAGGCATATGCGAGAGAATTGAGGCGCTGCTGAAGGAGCGGGGCATATCCGGCTCGCGCATGAGCGCAGATCTGGGTATGAGCCGCAGCTTCATGACGGAGCTGCGCAAGGGCCGGGCCAAGGGCGTGAGCGCGGAGAATGCGGCGCGCATAGCGGAATACCTTGGCGTTTCGACGGACTACCTGCTGGGGAACGCGGAGCGCGAGGAGCCGGAGGGCGACGCGGAGCTGGCCGAGTATCTTGAGGAGCTCAAGAACCGGCCCGACAAGCGCATGCTCTTTTCGGTGACGAAGAACGCGACGAAGGCGCAGATAGAGGCCATAGTGCGCATGATAGAGGAGATGCAGCAGGGCCAATGAGCTATGTCGAGGGCGTGGACTACTGGGTGAGGCTGGTGGAGTTCCCGAGCATGGCTTCCCCGGCGGTGACCGTCTCGAACGGGGACGGCACCTTCACCATATATATAAACACGCGCTTCGGCCCGGAGAAGCGGGCGGAGGGCCTGCGCCACGAGCTGCGGCATATAGAGGGCGAGCACTTTTACCGAGACGAGTACGGCGTCTGCGAGCTGGAGGCCGCGGCCAACGGCCTGCTGACGCTCTCGGAGCCGCAGGCTCCGGAGCCGGCGCCGGGGCGGCGGAGCATCAGGCTCTACCGGGACGCCGGCGCCGTGCTGGAGGACTTCCTGCGCCGGGCCTCGCCCCGCGCGGTGGAGCAGCTGCGCCGTGCCGGGCTGGAGCTTTGAGCCGCGCGGGGATACTAGGACAGCCCCGGCGGCAAATATAATTGCTTATCACTGTATCCTTCGGAGGGGACATGGACTACAGACCTGTCGGAATATTTGACTCGGGCATGGGCGGGCTAACCGCCGTGCGCGTGCTGCGCGAGATGCTGCCCGGGGAGGACATAGCCTATCTGGGCGACACGGCCCGCGTGCCTTACGGTGGGCGGAGCGTGGAGGAGCTCAGGCGCATAGCGGAAAGCGACGCGCGTTTCCTGCGCGCTCGGGAGATAAAGGCCATGCTGGTGGCCTGCGGGACGGTGAGTTCGAACTGCCTCGGCGAGGTCGAGGCGACGGCGGGCGTGCCGGTCATAGGCGTGGTGAAGCCAGCGGCGGCAGAGGCCGCGGCGGCGACGAAAAACGGAAAAATAGGCGTGCTCTCCACGGTGGCCACCATGCGCAGCGGGGCCTTCGTGCGCGAGCTGCTCCGGCTCTCGCCGGAGCTGGAGGTGACGAGCTCAGGCAGCCCGCTGCTGGTGCCGCTGGTCGAGGCGGGCCGGGCGGACCCGGAAGACGCCGAGGTCGCCTCGGCAGTGGAGGAGAGCCTTCGCGAGGTGCGCGCCGCGGGGGTGGATACCCTCATCCTGGGCTGCACCCACTTTCCCCTGCTCTCGGAGGCGATAGCCGCCTACATGGGCGAGGGCGTGACGCTCATAGACTCCGGGGCCGCAGGCGCGCGCGCCCTGGCACAGCTGCTTGAGGAGAAAGGCCTGCGCTCCCCGCGCCGCTCCTTCGGCCGCACTGCCTGCTACGCCAGCGGCGACGCGGGAGAGTTTGCCCGCGTGGCCGAGATATTCCTGAAACGAGACTTTTCCCGCACAACCTTCAAGACCGCCGTGTTATAGCTTTTTTATAATACGGCGGCTGCTTTTTCGTGTATAACGGAGAAAACTATTGACATACGGAGTTTTGGTGGTAATATATTAGCGTGCTATCACATTAGCAAGGTAAAGTATACTCGGAGGAAAGCCATGGAGAGCATACTGAGGCGGGAGGAGCGCATAGTCTTCGGCCTGCGCGCGCTGTATTCGAAATACGGCTACAGGCCCTACCGCATGAGTAAATTTGAGGAATACGACCTCTACGCGGGCAACAGGAGCTTCCTGCCCAGCGGGGGCGTCATCACGTTTACGGACACGAATGGGCGCCTGATGGCGCTCAAGCCGGACGTGACGCTGTCCATAGCGAAGAACCTGGGCGGCGGCCCCGAGGCCGCGCCGGAGAAGCTCTATTACGATGAGAGCGTCTACCGCGCGCCGGATTCGGGCCTGGGCTTTCAGGAGATAACGCAGGCGGGCCTGGAATATCTGGGCCGGGTGGACGGCTACGTCATGGGCGAGGTGGCGATGCTGGCGGCGCGGAGCCTGGAGGAGATATCCGAGGGCTGGGTGCTGGATCTGTCGCACATGGGCTATCTGACGGGCCTGGTGGACGAGCTGGGGCTCAGAGGCCCGGAGCGGGCGGAGCTGCTGCGCGCCGTGGGCAGCCGGAGCGTGCAGGCGGTGTTGGCCGTCTGTTCGTCGGCGGGCGCGCCGATGTCCGCGGCGGAGCGGCTGGCCTCGCTGCTGGAGCTCTACGGTCCGGCGCAGGAGCTGCTTCCGCGCCTGAGGGCAGGCGCGGCGACGGCGGCGGAACTTGCCGCGGTGGAAGAGCTTGAGGGCACGGCGCGCGTCCTGGAGAGCTTCGGCTGCCTGGGCGGCGTGAACATAGACCTCAGCATCACCTGCGACACGGAGTATTATAATGGCCTGGTGTTCAAGGGCTACGTGCCGGGCGCGCCCTCTGCTGTGCTCTCCGGCGGGCGCTACGACAGCCTGATGCGCAAGCTGGGGAAGGAGGAGCAGGCCATAGGCTTTGCCGTGTACCTGAACCTTCTGGAGCGCCTGGGCGGCCCGGAGCCGGAGTATGATGCGGATGTGCTGCTCATCCCGGACGGGGAGACGCCGGAGCAGCTGGCCGGCGCGGTGCGGGAGCTGACGGACTCGGGCAGGAGCGTCCGGGTGCAGCCGGGCGGCTGTTCCGGCCTGCGCTGCCGGGCGGTGATGAAAATGCTGGACGGGAGGCCTGTTGAGCTTGAGAGAAACGATTGACATAGCCCTGCCCAAGGGCAGGCTGGGCGAGCAGGTCTACGACATGTTCGAGCGCGCGGGCTGCGGCTGCCCGGGCATAAGGGAGGACAGCCGCAAGCTGGTCTTTGAGAACCCGGAGACGGGGATGCGCTTTTTCTGGGTCAAGCCCTCGGACGTGGCCATCTATGTCGAGCGCGGCGCGGCGGACATGGGCGTCGCGGGGCGGGACATCCTGCTTGAGTACTCGCCGGACGTGTACGAACTGCTCGACCTCGGCATAGGCCGATGCCGGATGTGCGTGGCGGGCCGGGAGGAGCGGCTCCGCGGCGCGGGCACCCTGCGCGTGGCGACCAAGTTCCCGAACATAGCCACCCGCTATTTCCGGGGCCGGGGCCGCGCGATAGATATAATAAGGCTCAACGGCTCAATAGAGCTCGCGCCCATCATCGGCCTGTCCGACGTCATCGTGGACATAGTCGAGACCGGCACGACGCTCAGGGAGAACGATCTGAGCGTTTTGGAGACGATACTGCCCATCAGCGCGAGGCTCATAGCCAACAAGGCGAGCTTCAAGTTCAAATACGAGGGCATAAGCCGCCTGAAGAAGCTCATAGCCGAGGCGGCGGAAGGAGGCAAGGCCAGATGATAAGGATAATGAAAAGCGGCGAGACCCCGGCCTCGGAGCTCTTTGCGCGGACGGCGTCCGACAGGGACGTCTCCGGCACCGTGGCGGAGATAATCGCAAACGTCCGCAAAAACGGCGACGCGGCGCTTATGGAGTATAACGCGAAGTTCGACCGCGCCGAGGGCGTCGCCCTCGAAGTGACGCCGGAGGAGCTGGAGGCGGCGGTGAAGGCCGTAGACCCGGAGTTCCTGCGCGTCCTGGAGCGCGCGGGCGAGAACATCCGCGCCTTTCACGAGCGGCAATTGCAGCGCGACTGCATCCTCACGCGGCCGGACGGCTCCATGCTGGGCCAGCGCATCATCCCTATGCAGCGCGTGGGCCTCTACATCCCCGGCGGCACGGCGGCCTATCCCTCCTCCGTGCTCATGAACTGCATCCCGGCGAAGATAGCGGGCGTGGACGAGATAGTCATGACCACCCCGGCCTCGGGCGGGGAGGTGAGCCCTGCCATACTCGCGGCGGCGAAGGTCGCGGGCGTGGACAGGGTGTTCCGCGTTGGCGGGGCGCAGGCCGTCGCTGCCCTGGCCTACGGCACGGAGACGGTGCCGCGCGTGGATAAGATAGTCGGCCCGGGCAACGCCTTCGTCGCGGAGGCGAAGCGCCAGGTCTTCGGCCAGGTGGCCATAGACATGATAGCCGGTCCGAGCGAGATACTCATCGTCGCGGACAGGACCGCGGACCCCGTGTGGCTCGCCGCGGACATGCTCTCGCAGGCCGAGCACGACAGGCTCGCCACGGCCATCCTCATAACGGACAGCGCCGCCCTCGCGGAAAAGACCGCCGCCGAGCTGGAGGCCCAGCTGGCCGTCCTGCCCCGGCGCGAGATAGCGGGCGCCTCCATAGAGGCCAACGGCAAGATAATCGTCACGGACGACCTGAGCGAGGCGGTCGATATCGCCAACGAGATAGCGCCGGAGCACCTGGAGCTGTGTGTGGAGCGGCCCTTTGACTGGCTGGGCCGGGTGCGCAACGCGGGCTCCGTGTTCCTCGGCCACTACTGCCCGGAGCCGCTGGGGGACTATCTCTCCGGCACGAACCACACCCTGCCCACCATGGGCACCGCGCGCTTTTCCAGCCCCCTGGGCGTGGATGATTTCATAAAGCGCAGCTACTTCTCCTACTATACCGCCGAGGGCCTGGAATCCGTCGCGGACGACGTGGCGCTCTTCGCGGACACGGAGGGCCTGCACGCGCACGCGGTCTCGGCCACCATCCGGCGAAGGGGGCGCAGCGAATGAGCCGCTACCTCGACAGCAAATTCGCCTCCCTTGCGCCCTACGTGCCGGGAGAGCAGCCGAAGGACAGGGAGTATATAAAGCTCAACGCCAACGAATCGCCCTACCCGCCCTCGCCCGCGGTGCTGGAGGCCCTGCGCTCGCCCGAGGCCGCGGCGCTGAACCTCTACCCGGACGCCGCCTGCCGGGAGCTCTCTTCGCTCATAGCGGCGCAGTTCGGCCTGGGGGAGGGGAACGTCCTGCTCGCCAACGGCTCGGACGACATACTGAACTTCTGCTTTCTCGCCTTCTGCGAAAAGGGCGTAGTGTTCCCGGACATCAGCTACGGCTTTTACGAGGTCTTCGCGGACCTGTACCACATAGACGCCCTGCGTCCGAAGATGGGCGAGGGCCTGACGATAGACCCGCGCGACTACACCGGCACGGGCCGCTGCGTCGTCATAGCCAACCCCAACGCCCAGACGGGCGTGGCCCTGCCTCTCGCCGCCGTGGAGGGCATAGTTAAGGGCAGCCCGGAGAGCGTCGTGGTCGTGGACGAGGCCTACGTGGACTTCGGCGGCGAGACGGCGGCGCCCCTCGTGGAGAAGTACCCGAACGTCCTCGTCGTGCGCACCTTTTCAAAGTCCGCTTCGCTCGCGGGCGCGCGCCTGGGCTACGCCCTGGGCGCCGAGGCGCTCATAGAGGACCTGAAGAAGCTCAAATACTCCACAAACCCCTACAGCGTGAACCGCACGGCCCTGTGCGCAGGCGCGGCGGCCATCCGCGACTGGGCCTGCTGCGCGGCCAACTGCCGCCGCATAGCCTTCGAGCGCCGCCGCCTGACGGCGGAGCTCGTGAAGCGCGGCTTCGAGCTCACGGATTCGAGCGCGAACTTCGTCCTAGCGCGCCCCTGCCTTATCGGCGCGCGGGAGTATATGGAGGCGCTCCGGGAGCGCGGCATCCTCATCCGCTACCTGGGCGGCGCGCTCTCGGACTGGGTGCGCATAACGATAGGCACGCCGGAGCAGATGGACGCGCTGCTCGCGGCCACGGACGAGATACTGAAACGGAGCTGAGAGAATGAGACACAGTGAAGTGAGCCGCGAGACCGCGGAGACCGCCGTGAAGCTGAGCCTTGAGCTCGACGGTTCCGGCCGCGCCGAGGTGCATACCGGCGTCGGCTTCCTCGACCACATGCTGACGCTCTTCGCCTGCCACGGCGGTTTCGACCTGGCGGTCAGCTGCAAGGGCGACCTGGAGGTGGACGCGCACCACAGCGTGGAGGACGTCGGCCTCTGCCTTGGCGCAGCAATAGCCCAGGCCCTGGGCAAAAAGCGCGGCATAAACCGCTACGGCCACATCATCCTGCCCATGGACGAGGCGCTCATCCTCTGCGCCGTGGACCTCTCGGGCCGGCCCTGCCTGCGCTACACGGCGCAGCTGCCCGCGCAGAAGGTGGGCGACTTCGACACGGAGCTGGCGCAGGAGTTTTTCCAGGCCCTGGCGAACACCGCGCTCATGAGCCTGCACATCCGGCAGCTGGACGGCGTGAACACGCACCACATCATAGAGGGCATGTTCAAGGCCCTGGGCCGCGCCCTGCGCGAGGCCGTGGCCGTGACGGGCGGCGCCCTGCCCTCGACTAAGGGGGTGCTCTGATGGTAGCCATCATCGACTACGGCGTGGGCAACCTCTTCTCCCTGCGTTCCTCCTTCGCCGCCATAGGCGAGGAAGCCGAGGTCACGGGCGACGCTGCGCGCATAGCGCAGGCCGACCGGGTCATCCTCCCCGGCGTCGGCGCCTTTGCGGACGCCTATGCCAAGCTCTGCGAGAGCGGCATGGACGAGGCCGTGCGCCGCGCGGTGAAGTCCGGCAAGCCCGTCATGGGCATCTGCCTGGGCATGCAGCTGCTCTTCGAGCGGAGCTATGAGTACGGCGAGCACCCCGGTCTCGGCCTGCTGGAGGGCGAGGTCGTGGGCATGGAGGGCAGGCTCCCCGGGGGCCTCGCCATCCCGCACATAGGCTGGAACGCGCTCAGAATAAAGCGCCCCGGCGGCGTGCTCAAATACGTGGAGGAGGGCGACTGCGTCTATTTCGTCCACAGCTACTACGCGGAAAACTGCGCCGTGAGCCTGACCGCCACGGCGGAGTACGGCCTGGAGCTCACCGCCGCCGTGCAGCGGGAGAACCTCTACGGCTGCCAGTTCCACCCGGAGAAGAGCGGGAAGGTCGGACTCGGCATCCTGCGCGCCTTCTGCGAGCTGGAGGGCTGAGACATGCTGATATTTCCTGCCATAGACCTCTACGAGGGCCGGGCCGTCCGGCTATACAAGGGCGATTACGACGAGATGACCGTGTACAGCGATGACCCCGTCGCCGTCGCGAGGGATTTCAAGGCCAAGGGCGCAGCGCAGATGCACACGGTCGATCTGGAGGGCGCGCGCGACGGCGGCACGCCTAACCTGGGCATAATAGAGCGCATTACGGCCGAAACGGGCCTTTTTGTCGAGTGCGGAGGCGGCCTGCGGGACATGGAGGCCATAGACCGGGCCTTCGCCGCGGGCGTGGGCCGCGTCATTCTCGGCACCGCCGCGGTGAGCGACGAGCGTCTGCTGGCCGGCGCGGTGCAGAAATACGGCGAGAAGATAGCCGTCGGCGCGGACCTGCGGGACGGCAGGGTCGCCATCAGGGGCTGGCGCGAGGACTCCGGCCTCACGGCGGAGGACTTTCTCCGGCGCATCGAGGCCCTGGGCGTGCGGACGGTCATCTGCACGGATATTTCCCGGGACGGGGCCATGCGCGGCGCGAACGCGGAGCTGTATGAGCGCCTGCAAAGGGACTTCGGCCTGGAGCTCATCGCCTCGGGCGGCGTCTCAAGCCTGGAGGACGTGCGGCGGCTCCGGACCCTGGGGCTCTACGGGGCCATAATCGGCAAGGCCTACTACACGGGGGACATAGACCTCCGGGAAGCGGTGGAGGCGGCGAGATGATAACAAAGCGGATAATCCCCTGCCTGGATGTGAAGGACGGCAGGGTCGTAAAGGGCGTGAACTTTCTCGGCCTGCGGGACGTGAACTCCCCGGTGGAGCTGGCCGCCTACTACTCCGACTGCGGCGCGGACGAGCTGGTGTTCTACGACATCACCGCCTCCGCCGAGGGCCGGAAGCTCTTCACGGACATCCTGCGCGAGGTGGCCTCGACCATCTTCATCCCCCTGACCGTGGGCGGCGGCATTTCCAGCCTGGAGGACTTCGACCGCGTGCTCAAGTGCGGCGCGGACAAGGTCAGCGTGAACTCGGGCGCCATCCGGGACCCGGAGCTTATAAAGAGGGCCGCGCGGCGCTACGGGGACCAGTGCGTAGTGCTCTCGGCGGACATAAAGCGCGTGGACGGGCAGTTCCGCGTCTTCGCGCGCGGCGGCCGGGACGATACGGGCATAGAGGCCATAGGCTGGGTGAAAAAGTGCGTCGCGCTCGGCGCGGGCGAGGTCGTTGTGAACTCCATAGATACGGACGGCGTCAAGGGCGGCTTCGACCTGCCCATGCTGGAAGCGGTCTGCGAGGCTGTGAGCGTGCCGGTCATCGCCTCGGGCGGCGCGGGCCGGGTGGAGGACTTCACGGAGCTCTTCCGCAAGGTCCCGGATGTGAGCGCGGGCCTTGCCGCGTCCATCTTCCACTTCGGTGAGGTGAAAATACCGGAGCTGAAGGCCCAGCTCCGGCAAAACGGTATAAATGTGAGGCTGTAATATGGATCTGGACAAGCTGAAATTTGACGAGCGGGGCCTCATCCCCGCCATAGTTGTGGACGCGGAGAACAAAAAGGTGCTCACCCTGGCCTACATGAACCGGGAGAGCCTGGAGATATCCATGCGCGAGGGCCGCACCTGCTTCTGGAGCCGGAGCCGCAGGGAGCTCTGGCGCAAGGGCGAGACGAGCGGCAATGTTCAGCGCATAGTTTCCATCACCGCGGACTGCGATATGGACGCCCTGGTCGTGAAGGTCGAGAAGGCGGGTCCCGCCTGCCACACGGGGGCCGAAAGCTGCTTCTTCAACCCCGTTTACGAGAGCGATGAACTATCAGAATTTTCCGTCGACGCTTTATACTCCCTGCTCGAAGGCCGCAAGGCCGAGCAGCCGGAGGGCAGCTACACGACCTATCTTTTCCAAAAGGGCCTGGACAAGATACTTAAGAAAGTTGGCGAGGAATCGACCGAGGTCATCATCGCCGGGCACGCCAGAGACAGGCGCGAGACGGTGTACGAGATAGCCGACCTCGCCTACCACGTCATGGTACTCATGGTCGAGCTTGGCATAAGCCCGGAGGAGGTCCGGCGCGAGCTGGCCTCCCGTCACGTTATAGACCACAAGGTGAAGCAGGAGAAGATGACCTGAGCGCATAAAATAAAAGAAGACAGAGCTGACCTTTCCGGCTGGCTCTGTCTTCTTTTTCGCACTCTCGCGCAGATCAGATCTTCTCCTCAAGCATCCTGATGCAGTCGGAGCAGACGTTCTTTCCGCGATAGGAGACTATGTCCTTGGCGCTGTCACAGAAGATGCACGCGGGCTGATACTTTCTGAGTATGATAGCATCGCCCTCGATGTAAATCTCCATCGAGTCCTTCTCGGCAATATCGAGCGTCCTTCTCAGCTCTATAGGAAGCACGATGCGGCCGAGCTCGTCCACCTTTCTTACGATCCCGGTTGATTTCATTAAATTCCCTCCAAATCTGCCGTGTTCCCGTACACGGCACTAAGAAATTATATATGAATTTTTTCATAAAGTCAACACGCCCGGAATATTTATACACGAGGAAATCTAACAATTAACGAGCGGCGCGATTGGGAGGAATGAACAATATGTCTAAAATGTGGGCGGCTGCCCTGGTCGTGTCCATCGTGTGCGGGGCGCTTAGCGGGAGAGGGGCAGAAACGGGCCTGGCTGCGCTGGAGGGCGCGCCCGCCGCCGTGCAGGTAATAATTGGGACAGGCGGTCTTATCTGCCTGTGGTGCGGGGTCATGGAGGTCATGCGCCGCTCCGGGGTCATGCCGGCGCTGTCGAGGCTGCTGCGGCCGGTGCTTGGCCGGCTTTTCCCCCGCGCAGCTCGGGACACGGAGACGCTGGACGCGCTGGCGGCGAACGTTTCGGCCAACTTCCTCGGCCTCGGCAACGCAGCGACGCCCATGGGCATAAAGGCCGCGCAGGGTATGGCGCGCCTCTCGGAGCGGCCCGGCACGGCGGGGAAGGAGCTGTGTCTGCTGGTGGTGCTGAACACGGCCTCCATACAGCTGCTTCCGACCACGGCGGCAGCCCTGCGCGCGTCTTACGGCTCGGCCTCTCCCTTTGATATCCTGCCGGCTGTGTGGATAAGCTCCGCCCTGTCCGTGACGGCCGGACTGTGCGCGGCGGCGCTGCTGGCGCGGCTCTGCGGCGAATGAGCGCGCTTGCAGATATGGCGGCGGCCCTCGTCATTGCCGGCGCGGCGCTCTGGGGCGTGCTCTCGGGCACGGATGTGTTCCAGGCCATGCTGGACGGGGTGGCGGAGGGCCTCCGGACGCTCCTGCGCATTTTTCCCTCGCTCGTAGCGCTGCTGACGGCGGTGTATATGCTCCGGGCCTCGGGCGCGCTGGAACTGCTGACGAACCTGCTTTCTCCGCTGCTGGGGCTTCTGGGCATCCCGCCCGAAACGGCGCCGCTCATGCTGCTGCGGCCCGTGTCCGGCTCCGGCGCCCTGGCCGCGGCTACGGAGCTCATGGCGCAGTACGGCCCGGATTCATATATAGGCCGCACCGCCGCCGTCATGCTCGGCTCGACGGAGACCACATTCTACGTCATCGCCGTCTACTTCGGCGCGGCGGGGATAAAGCACACCCGCTGGGCCGTGCCCGCCGCCCTGTGCGCGGATGTCGTGGGCTTTGCAGCCTCCGCCTTTGCCGTCCGCCTGCTCTGGGGCGGGACTTTGTGAAAAATTTGTGTAAAATCTGCAAAAGCCCTTTACAAATCGGAAAAGCTGTGCTATCATTCATATGCTTTGTTAAATGTGTAACATTTAATTTTGCATGTCTCCTCTCATTAAATCTCATTTCTCTCTCCCCAAAGGACGTCCGCGAAAGCGGGCGTTTTTTGGTATTAAAAAGGCGCCCGGCTTTTGGCCGGGCGCCTTTGCGTTTCTGTTCAGATGACTCCTGCGAGGACGAGGGCGAGCAGGACGAAGGTCGCCAGGACGAAGAGGGAGACGAGAGCGACGCCGAGGCGCTTCTTGCCGGCCACAGGTGGCGCGGCGTGGTCGGACTCAGGGATGAGCTTGGCGCGGCGCAGCGCGGTGACGACAGGCTTGTAGAGCAGCAGGGTCGCGGCGAGGTTCATGCCGCCCTTTACGGCGTTGAAGGGCAGGAACACGGGCAGCAGCAGGTCAACTATGGCCTCGCGCGGCATCTTCTGATAGATGGGGGTTATGAGGTAGTTCCACAGCAGCATGACTATGACCAGGGAGATGACGCCGAGGATGAGGCCGATGACGGCGCCCTTCATCGTGTGGTGCTTCTTGTAGACGAAGCAGGCCACGCAGCAGAAGCTGGCCGTGGCGATGAAGTTCATGAGGAAGCCCCAGATGCCGGTGTGGCTGACGGTGACCATCTCGACGAGGGCCACGACGAGCGCCACGGCGGCGGCGGACACGGGGCCGTAGATAAAGCCGCCTATGCAGATGACGACGTCCTTGAAGTCAAAGTCCAGGAAGCCGTAGACGCTGGGCATGAGCTTCGACAGGAGCATGACGACGTAGGCGATGGCGGTTATCATGGCGAGGGTCGCGAGTTTCTTTGCGTCCACCTTGTGGAGCGCGGGGGTCTTTTTTGCTGCATCCATTTTCAATGCACCTCTTATAAAGATTAACGCCCGAAGGTGTCTCCTTCGGGCGTAATAATTGCAAAGGTGCAAAATACGCATCTTCTTCCATCCAGACTGTACTGTCGGTATCGGAATCACACCGATTCATGCATTGGCCGAAGCCTCCGCTCGCGGACTTTACCGCCGGTCGGGAATTTCACCCTGCCCCGAAGACATCTTTTCGGTTGTCGCCAATACTATAGCACTCCGGCGCGTATTTTGCAATACCCTTTGACAATTATATGAGATGAATATAAAATCGGCAGATAGGGGGGGTGAGACGCATGGAAGAGCAGGAGGCGCGCCTGGCAAGGAGCTGCTGCTTCACTGGCCACCGGAGCAGCAAGCTGCCCTGGGGCGGCAATGAGGCGGACGCGCGCTGCTTGGAGCTCAAGCGAAAACTGGCTGACGCGCTGGAGGAGCTGTACGGGCAGGGCGTGCGGCATTTCATATGCGGCATGGCCACGGGCTGCGACATGTTCTTTGCCGAGGCGGTGCTCGCCCTGCGGGAGCGCAGGCCGGACGTGACGCTGGAGGCGGCTATCCCCTGCGAGGAGCAGGACCGGCGCTGGACGCACGGCCTCTCGGAGCGATATGACCGGCTGCTGGCCGAGTGCGACAGCCGCACGCTGGTCAGCCGCGCCTACACGCCGGAGTGCATGATGCGCCGCAACCGTTACATGGTAGATAACGCAGGCACCGTCCTCGCCGTCTTCAACGGCTCTCCCGGCGGGACCTTCAACACCCTGCGCTACGCGGTCGGCCTGGGACGAAAAATCGTTGAGATAGAGCCGTAAGGCTTTGACAGGCGCGAGCATATGATGTATAATATCAGGCCATGTGTAAGGATGTGATAGGCATGAAAGACGTCATAATCTCAATAACCGGCGTGCAGAACTTCACCCAGGGCTCGGACGACACGGTCGAGCTCGTGACGGAGGGAAAGTACTCCTACCGTGACGGCAGGGGCGAGCTCAGCTATATGGAGAGCGAGCTGACTGGCATGCAGGGTACGCGCACCTCCTTCACCTTCGGCCCGGACGAGGTCGTCCTGTCGAGGGAGGGGACGCTGACGAGCAAGATGGTCTTCCGCGAGGGGACGAAGAACACCTTCCTGTACGACACGCCCTTCGGCTCGGCCACCATGGGCCTGGATACGCACAGGATACACTCGACCATGGGCCCGCGCGGCGGGGAGATGGAGATAGATTATGTCGTGGACTTTGACCACGCGGTGGTCGGGCGCAACAAATTCAGAATAAATGTAAGGGAACAGGGCGGTGCGGCAGATGGCAAATCTTGTTGAGCAGGCGAAAAGACAGATAGACGAGCTCCTGGCCGGGAGCCTCGCGCGCGCGGCGGAGAAGGGGCAGCTGCCCTCCGGCGCGGCGCTTGCAGGCACGGTCGAGGTGCCGAAGGACGTGAACAACGGCGACTTTGCCGCGAACCACGCCATGGCCGGCGCGCGCGCCCTGCACATGGCCCCGCGGAAGATTGCCGAGGCGCTTATAGAAAACCTGGAGCTCGAAGGCAGTTATTTTGCCTCTGCCGAAGCCGCCGGGCCGGGCTTTATAAATTTCCGCCTCGCCCCGAAGTGGTACGGCGAGGTCCTGACCGCAGTTCGCACGGAGGGCGCGGCCTACGGCCGCTCCAAGGCCATGGCGGGACAGAAGGTCATGGTCGAGTTCGTCTCCGCGAACCCGACGGGGCCGATGCACATGGGCAACGCCCGCGGCGGCGTGCTGGGCGATACGCTGGCCGAGGTCCTCTCCCGCGTCGGCGCGGACGTCTGGCGCGAGTTCTATGTGAACGACGCCGGCAACCAGATCGAGAAATTCTCCTCCTCTATTGACGCGCGCTACGCCCAGCTCGTCCTGGGCGAGGACGCCGTCGAATTCCCGGATGACGGTTATCACGGCGACGATATAAAAGAGCTTGCGCGCCTCTTCCTGGAGGAGAACGGCCCCTCCTGGCTGGACAGGCCCGTGTCCGAGCGGCACGAGGCCATGGCGGAGTTCGGCCTCGCGCACAATCTGCCGAAGATGAAGGCCGACCTTGCCCGCTACGGCATAGAGTACGACGAGTGGTTTTTCGAGAGCAGCCTGCACAACAGCGGCTACGTGGCGGACACGGTGTCCGAGCTCACGAAGCGGGGCTTCACCTATGAGAAGGACGGCGCCCTGTGGCTGGCGACCTCCCGCATCCTGGGCGACGGACTGCGCGCCGCGGGAAAGAGCGAGAAGGACATAGAGAAGCTCGACCTCAAGGACGATGTCCTGCGCCGGGCCAACGGCTTCTACACCTACTTTGCGGCGGACATAGCCTACCACCGCAACAAGCTGGCCGTGCGCGGCTTTGACCGGGTCATAAACATCTGGGGCGCGGACCACCACGGCCATGTCGCGCGTCTGAAGGGCGCGCTCGACGCGCTGGGGCTGGACGGGCAGCACAGGCTGGACATAGTCCTCATGCAGCTTGTTAAGCTCCTGCGTGACGGCGAGGTCGTGCGCATGTCCAAGCGCACCGGCAAGGCCATATCGCTGGGCGACCTGCTGGACGAGATACCCGTGGACGCGGCGCGCTGGTTCTTCAACTCCCGCCCGGACACGCAGATGGACTTCGACCTGGGCCTGGCCGTGCGCGAGGACAGCGAGAACCCGGTCTATTACGTGCAGTATGCGCACGCGCGGATATGCTCCGTCATCCGCAACCTGGCGGCGGACGGGCACAGGGTCCCGGGCGCGGCGGATATAGACGCCTCCCTCCTGAATACCGAGCAGGAGCGTGAGCTCATAAAGCAGCTGGCCGCCCTGCCGGACGAGATGCTGCACGCGGCCCAGAGCCTGGACCCGAGCCGCATAAACCGCTATGCCATGGAGCTGGCGGCGAGGTTCCACCGCTTCTACAACGCCTGCCGCATCCGCGGCGCGGAGCCCGGCACCCTGGAGGCGCGCCTCCTGCTGGCAGACTGCTCCCGCAGCGCCATAGCGCTCTGCCTGTCCACCCTGGGCGTCCATGCCCCGGAGCAGATGTGAAAAAGAAAAAATGCCGCCCTCAGGGCGGCATTTTTTGTGCCGGGCAAAATATTATGTCAACCTGTGCGGGCTTCACACCTCAGCCAAGCCGTCCTCGCGCAGCTCATAGACCCTGGTGCAGACCTCAGCGAGGTACTTCCTGTCGTGCGAGACGCTGATTATCGTCCCGCGGAAGCTGCGGAGCAGTTCGCGCACGACCGGGCCGGAAAGGGGGGAGAGGTTGCGCGTCGGCTCGTCGAGGATGAGGACGTCCGCGCCCTCAAGGGCCATGGAGGCGAGCAGCAGCTTGGCGCGCTGGCCGCCGGAGAGCTCGGCGCAGGGCTGCTCCATCTCTGCGGAGGTGTATCGCAGGCTGCCCAGCATGGCGCGTATCTTCGCCTCCTCTGCGCGGCTGCCGGAGCGGTTGAGGAGCTCTACGGGGTTTTCGCGCCTGTCCAGCCGTTCTCCCAGCTCCTGGGGCATGTAGGCCGCGCGGATGTCGCGCCGCTCCAGCAGCTCGGCGGCTATGCGGCGCAGCAGCGTGGTCTTGCCGGCGCCGTTGCGGCCCACGATGCCGATGCGCTCGGGGCCTGTGACGCGCAGCTCTATGTCCCGCGAGAGCACCCGGCCCCCGGCATCGAGGGCGGGCAGGGAGAGCTCCAGCACGCGCTTGCCGTTCGGTATCGACGCCTCGCCGGGGAAGGAGAGGAAGATGGCCTCCTCCGTTTCCGGCAGGGCGGTGAGGGACTCGCGCTCCTTGTCGAAACGGCGGCCCATGGACTGCACGGAGTGCATCTTCTTCTTAAGCAGCCGTCCTCCGTGCGGGTCCTGGCGCGAGACCTTGTTCTGCGCGCTTTCGACCTTCTGACGTATCTGGCGATAGCGCTCAAGGCGCTTGTCGAACTCCTCCCGCTCCTTGCGGGCGGCCTGTTCCTGCCGTGCGAGACCACGGCTGCGCGCCTCGACGTAGTCGCGGTAGGGCAGGCGCGCCACTGTGGCCCTGGGCAGGGTCTTTCGCCGCAGCAGCTCCAGGTGGACAACGACGTTGGCCGTGCGTTCGATGAGCGTCTCGTCGTGCGAGACGAAGAGCACGGGCTCCCTCCGGCTCAGAATGAAATCCTCCAGCCATTCGAGGGATTCGAGGTCGAGGTCGTTCGAGGGCTCGTCAAGCAGATACAGCTCCGGCTCCTCTGCGGCAAGGACGGCCAGCTGTAATTTGACCCTCTCGCCGCCGGAAAAGCTGCGGAGCGGCCGCTCCGAGGCGAACATCGCCGCATCCAGCCCCAGCTCCGCGGCGAGGGCGTGGCGCTGCCTGGGCGTCAGCGCCGCAAAGCCGGACGAACGCTCGAAGAGCAGCCTCGCGGGCTCAGAAAGCCGCCGGGCGCCCAGCTCCTGCGGCAGGTAGCCCGTGCGCCCGCCGGGCGAGACGGAGCCGGACCACTCGGCATAGCCCTCGACAGAGTCGGGGTCGTGTATGAGCTTCAGCAGGGTGGATTTGCCGTTGCCCTCTTCGCCTATGAGCACGGCCTTGTCGCCCGGGCCAAGCTGGAGGGAAAAGTCCCTCAGGATGTCCCGCAGCTGCTCGCGGCGGAGGATGGAGAGTTTGTCTATCGTAAGCATGAAAAAACCCGCTCCTTTGCGCAAATTCTGCCCCGGAAGCCGAAAGCAGACGCGCAAAGAGCGGGCCTATCCCATAGGGCGGCGCCGTGCTGCAAGCCTGTTCCGACATGGCGAGCCCGACCCGCCTTTTGCGGGCCTTGGGGCCGGCTCTGCTCAGGAACAGCTTATTTCAGCATCTTCCCACCCTTTTCATTTTGATATCGCAGACATTATATCAGCCTGGCAGCTCTATTTCAAGCCCCCGCGTAAAGACGGCTATGCGCCCTGTCTCGCCGGTATCCAGGACTTTCGGGCCCTCGTGCAGCTCGCCGGTGAAGAGATCGCGCCACTGGCCGCTGGGCAGATAGACGCTCCTGCCGCGTGCTCCCTCGTCGAGCAGCGGGGCGACGAGCAGGTCGTGCCCCAGCAGGAACTCGTCCTCGCAGTCCAGGACTGCTTCGTCCTCGGGCCAGTAGTAGACGAGGGGGCGGAGCATGGGCCGCCCCTGCGCGGCGCAGTCCCGCGCCGTCTCCAGCAGGTAGGGCAGCAGCGCCTCGCGCAGCCGGTGCCAGTAGAGGACCTCCTGCGCAAAGCCCGGCAGGCCGAAGGCTCGCTCCAGGTTCCAGGGGCTGCGCTCGTTGTTGCCCTCCGCGCCGGGCATGAGCTTCCGGAACTGCCCGCCGTCCGGCTCCGAGTGCCACTGCATGACGGGGCAGAAGCAGGCCAGCTGCGTCGCGCGCAGGTAGAGCTCCGGCGAGGGCAGCGGCCCCGCGAAGCCGGCGATGTCAAAGCCCCAGAAGGCGATGCCGCTCAGGGCCGCCGAGAGCCCGGCACGGAGCGCCGAGGCCAGCTCGCTGTTCACGGACTGCTGGTCGCCCGCCCAGAGCATGGGGGTCCTGTGCTGCCCGGCGAAGCCCGCGCGGCTGAAAAGCGCCCGCTCCGGCCCGATGAACAGGGCGTAGGCCTCAGTGTAGTCCCTGGCGTAGCGGTTTTTGCCCTCCCGGCCCGTGCTGCCGTCTGAAAAGCGCGCGTCCTCGGAGTATACGAACTCGCCCCCGTCGGTCTTGAAGCCGTCCACGCCCATTTCAAGCAGGCAGCGCCGCTTGGCGAACCAGCTTTCGAGAGTATCCGGATTCGTGAAATCCGGTATCATGGAGCCGGGGAACCAATGCCCCTCGGGAATGGTGTAGGGCGAGCCGTCGGCGTTTTTGACGCAGAGGCCGCGCCTCACGGCGTCCTCGCAGTCGAGGCGGTGCTGCTCGTTTTCCGGCTCGTCGGGACCGAGCGCCTTATATACCGGGGCCTGCCAGAGCAGGACGCGGATGCCGCGCTCGTGCAGCCGCCGGATCATCCCCGCGGGGTCGGGCCAGGGGCTGCCTGAGAAGTCAAAGTCCGAGAGCGAGAGCGGCGCGCCGCCCGGCCTCGGCGCATACTTGGCGCCGCGCCAGATGTAGAAGGTCGCCTCGTCGCTCCAGGCCTCTAGTACGAGGACGGAGACGGGGAAACCAAGCGCCTCGGCCTCGGCCACGGCCGCCTCGACATCCGCCTGGCAGCTCCAGCGGTTGGCGGATATCCAGGGCCCGAAGACCCAGCCAGGCGGCAGGACTGGGGGACCGAAAAGGGAGATATATTCCGAGATGATGCCCTCCGGCGTGCCGGAAAAGAGCGTGACCTCGCAGCCTTCGGGCAGCTGGGCGAGGATCTCGCCCTCCCGAAAGTCGAAAACGGTGGTCTCGCAGGTGCCGGCGTACAGCCCGAAGCCGCTGTCCGTCCAGAAGAAGGGCGCGGGGCAGTAGGACTTATTTCCCTGGAAACAGAACTTTTCCTCCACCTCGCAGACGACGCGGCGGCCCTTCTGGTTGAGCGCGTCGAATCGCTCGCCGAGGCCGTATGCCCCGCGGTAGTCGAGGTAAACGCGCAGGCTGCCGTCCTCCTGCCAGACCAGCAGGGCCTTTCCGAAGCGGCGCTCTCCCGTGCCGCAGAGTTTGAGCTTTTCCATTGTCCCTCCTCAGCCCTTGATGCCGCCGGCCATTAGCCCGGCTTTGAACTGTTTCTGGGCTGCGATGTAGATTATGATGATGGGTATCATGGAGATGAGGCTGCCCGCCATGAGCACGTTGTACTCGGTGTTGTACTGTCCGTTGAGGGTCGAGAGGGCTATGGGCAGGGTCATTTTGTTGCGGTCGGTGAGCATGAGCAGGGGCCAGAGGTAGTCGTTCCAGCTCTCCATGAAGGTGGTGACGGCGAGGGTGGCGAGCGTGGGGATGCACAGGGGCAGGGCAACGCGGAAGTAGATGTGGAACAGCCCTGCGCCGTCTATCCTCGCGGCGTCAAGGTAGTCGTTCGGGATGGTCTTCATCTGCTGCACGAGCAGAAAGACGGCGAAGGGTTTGAACATGCTGGGCAGGATGACGCTGGCATAGCTGTCTATGAGCCCCAGCCGGTTCATGACGACGAAGAGCGGTATCATAGTGACCTGCGTCGGTATCATCATCGTGGCGATATAGATGCTGAGGATGACGCCGCTGCCACGGAAGCGGAGCTTGGCGAAGGCGAAGGCGGCCATGGAGGCGGAGACGAGGGTTATGAGCGTGAAGGCCACAGAGATAAAGAGGCTGTTGCCTATCGTCCGCAGGAAGGGGAAGCGTGAGAAGACCTCGGTGTAGGCGTCGAGGGTGGGCTCGGCAGGTATCCACTCGATGGGTATGCTCATCAGCGCGCCCCGGCTCTTGAGCGAGGTGGATATCATCCAGAGGAAGGGTATGAGCGCCAGCACCGCCAGCAGTATGGAGATTATGTAGTAGCCCGCCTGACCGAGCCTGCGTCTATGCGTCATAGTTCACCCACCTCTTCTGCAGCTTCATCTGAAGACCGGTACAGGCCATGATGATGACGAACAGCAGCCAGGAGAAGGCCGCGGCATAGCCCATGCGGTAGTAGCGGAAGCCATATTTGTAAATGCGCTCGACCATGACCTGCGTGGAGCCGTTCGGGCCGCCGTCGGTCATGATCATGATCTGGGGAAAGAGCTGGAAGGCGTTTATGAGGCTCACGATGAGCACGTAGAAGATGGCCGGGCTCAAAAGGGGCAGGGTTATGCGCCAGAACTTTGTCCAGCTGCCCGCGCCGTCGAGCGAGGCCGCCTCGTAATAGGTGCGGTCTATGCCTATCATGCCGGAGAGCAGGATGAGGCCGAAGAAGCCCATGTCCTTCCACACGGAGACGAGGACGATGGCGGGCATGGCCCAGGCCTCGTCCAGCAGCCAGCCCGGGCCTTCGATGCCGAAGAAGCCGAGGATGCCGTTGAGCGCGCCGTACTGGGGGGAGAGCACGCTCTTCCAGATGAGGGAGGCGGCGACCCAGCTGGTGAGGACGGGTATGTAGTAGATGATGCGGAAGGCCGTAACACCGCGCCGCGGTCTGCTGAGCAGCGTGGCCACCGCTATTGCCGCCGCGAGCATGAGCGGGATGTACATGACGATGTAGCGCAGGGTGTTCCAGAGCACCTGCCAGAACTCGCGGGTGGTGAGGATACTTTTGAAGTTTTCGAGGCCTACGAAGTGCTCGGCAAAGAAGCCGGCGGAGGAGAGCTCGTCGAGGCCGTTCCAGTTGGTGAGGCTTATGAGCGCGGAGATGACGAGCGGCAGGAGGGAGAAAAGCAGGAGTCCCAAGACGCTCGGCAGCAGGAATGGCGAGGCCGCGAGCAGCCCGTCGCTGCCCAGACGGCGTCTGCCGTGCTTCATGTAGCCGCCTCCTTTCGGTTTGTTTGATATATGGTGGGTTTCAGGAACTCGCCGTTTTGCTGTTGGTTGGCTTTGCGTTTACGCTGCCTGTTCCACCCCATTTCTTTGGTCTTGCCCAAAGAAACGGGGTGGAGCCC
>OHPR01000043.1_pt1 | contig 71824 bp, 58 predicted proteins | sample 1577761 | NCBI WGS metagenome assembly OHPR01 (sample SAMEA3879537, study PRJEB24766) | human gut metagenome | biome: human-associated habitat; feature: feces | place: USA | collected 1985/1987 | reverse complement strand
CTTACGGGGCAGTACCTTATACTGCTTTTCTCATTGCCCTATCCGGGCGTACGTTGTGAATATGAGCCGTATCCTCCACTGCCTTCCGACATTTTCTCTTATATTTCGAGTACACTTATTCACCGCAAGGGCACGTGGGTTCGAATCCCACCCGCTCCGCCATGAAAGTCCCAAAGCGAAAGCGCTTTGGGCTTTTTCCTTATTTTTTTGCAAAAATCAGTTTTTTTATTTTTTTTCGATGATGTCCGTGGTATCCTGAGTTGTGGCGGAGTGGGAAAAAGAACTGCACGCCACCCCAAAAAAGACCCCTCGTGTGCGAAAGAGAAAGGAGACCCCTATGCCCTGTACAACGATTCTGGTCGGCAAGAAAGCCAGCCATGACGGCTCGACGATCATTGCCCGCAATGACGACGGCAGATTTGAAGCCAAGCGGGTATTGGCTCACCCGGCCAGGGAGAAGGCCACAACATACAAAACCGTCATCTCTCACCTGACGGTTGAGCTCCCGGGAAATGCGATGCGTTATACCGACTGCCCCAACGTCTCAAAGTCCAACGGCGTATGGCCCGCCTGCGGCATCAATGAGGCCAACGTGGCGATGACGGCCACCGAGACGATCACCAGCAATGCCCGGGTCGTCGGCGCGGACCCCTATGTCCGGTATCAGGAAAAGAAGGGCCGCAACACCAAGGAGGTTCCCGGCGGAATCGGCGAAGAGGACCTGGTGACGCTGGTGCTTCCCTATATCCATTCTGCGCGGGAAGGTGTGCTGCGCACCGGCGCGCTGCTTAAGCAGTACGGCACCTATGAAGCCAATGGCATGGCCTTTGCGGATGCCAACGAAGTCTGGTGGCTGGAAACCATCGGCGGCCATCACTGGATCGCCAAGCGGGTCCCGGATGACCGCGTGGTCATCATGCCCAACCAGTTCGGCCTGGATCACTTTAACTTTGAGGACGCTTACGGGGAACAGAAGGAAAACCTCTGCTCCAAGGATCTGCGCGAGTTTGTGGAAACATACCATCTGGCGCTGGATACGGGCGCGGACTTCAACCCGCGGCTGGCCTTCGGCTCCCATTCGGACGCCGACCACATCTACAACACGCCCCGCGCCTGGTTCATGGGCCGGTATTTCCTGCCCCGCACCTACAAGTGGGATGGGGACAATGCGGACTTCACCCCGGAGAGCAACGACATCCCCTGGTCTTTTGTGCCGGAGCGGAAGGTGACGGTGGAGGATGTGCGGTATCTGCTGGGTTCCTATTATCAGGGAACGCCCTACAATCCCTATGACAGGAATGCCGCGTTCAAGGGGAAGTACCGCACCATCGGCGTGCCCAACAGCGACGTTTGCGGGATTATGCAGATCCGCGGCGAGCTGCCGGCGGCCATTCAGGGCGTGGAGTGGCTGTCCATGGGCGGCAGCGGGTTTACGGCCTGTTTCCCGGTCTACGCCAATGTGACGGAGTTTCCCAGGTACCTCAGCGGCACCACGGAAACGGTTTCCACGGACGCTATGTACTGGCACAGCCGTCTCATTGCCGCGCTGACGGACGCGCATTTCGGAAATGCCCTGCTGCTGGATGAGCGGTATGTGAACGCCGTGATGAACCGCGGACAGCAGTTCCTCTACGAGTACGACGAGAAGATCCGGCAGGGCGAATCTACCCAGATCCTGAAGGAGGCCAATCAAAAGATTGCCGACATGGTCAGGGAAGAATCGGACAAGGCCCTTGCCGAGATTCTCAAGAACGCCTCCGAGCACATGAAGATCCGCTATCACAGAGGGGACAACTGAGCGGACGATACATTTAAAAAAGAAGAAACAAAGCAGCACCGGCCGCCTGAGCGATCAGCGGGCTGGTGCTTTTTTCTTTGTTCCAGTTTGAACAACATGACATGCGGCTTTATCCACCTTGACATCCGCATCCACCGGCGTTATGATGCCAGCAAGGCAGAAGCCGGACACGCCTTTTGTCTCAATGGCCCTTCAATGAAAGGCTGCTTTCTTGGCTCCTGATGCAGATACACGGTAAAGGACTGAAACCATCTTGATAAAGAGCTGCTTCGTCAAACTCCTTTTCCAGGCAGGGTGATTGCCATGACCGAACACACCGACCGGATGCCCCCAAAGCAGGGCATCGCCTATTACCATCTCCCCGGCCTGTTTGCGTTTTACGACCTGTATTGTGCCTTCCTGCCACTGTACCGCAAGCACAGGGAATACTTTTACGACTGGTGCGAAATCGGCTCCCTCTATGGCGCTCCGTCGGACTGTATCTGGGGTGGTGGCCGTGTCGGGGCGGAAAGCAGCGATCCACGGGCAGCCTTTGCGTTGACGCGGGAATACGGAATCTCGGCCCGGCTGACCTTCAGCAATTCCCTGTTGCGCAAGGAGCATCTCTCCGACCGTAAGTGCAACGCGCTCTGCAGGCTGTTTGAGGAAAGCAACCAGCCCCGAAACGGCGTGATTGTCCATTCGGAGCTGTTGCTCAGCTACCTCCAACAAACCTATCCGGGGCTGTATCTCGTTTCTTCCACCACCAAGGTGCTGACGGATTTTCAGGACCTCGAGCGGGAGCTAAGCCGTGAAGCCTTTCGCTATGTGGTACCGGATTTCCGCCTGAACAAGGCCTTTACGCGGCTCGGCGCGCTGTCCGGACGGCAGAAAACAAAAGTGGAATTCCTGTGCAACGAGTGCTGCTGGTTTGGCTGCCGGGACAGGAAGCAATGCTATGAAGCAGTCAGCCGAAAGGTGCTGGGCGAAGACGGTCCCGAGCACCGCTGCGCCGCGCCGGATGCCAGGGAAGGCTATCGCTTTTCCAAGGCCATGGAGAATCCCGGCTTCATTGGCATCGGCGACATCGTGAATACCTATCTGCCCATGGGTTTCTCCCATTTCAAGATCGAAGGCCGCGGACTGGGCAGTGCGCTGATGCTGGAGTTTTTGCTCTATTACCTGACAAAGCCCGAATGCCAGCTGAAAGTCAGGGAAGAAATCTATTTGGATAATATGCTGGATTTGTTCTGAGTCAGGCAAAGTTTCAAAAACAGAAAAAAGCGACGGGTTGCCCGCAAGCAGCCTGTCTTCGGCTTTGCCTGTATACCATTTTCTCGCCGGTTATCTCTCCAAAACGCAAATATCTCTCCCAAATCGGAGAAAGATCGGGTTTTTTCGGGCCCTTAGGCCCGCTGTGCCAGGTGCCCCTCGATGGACGGGAAACGCTTGATTTCCGGTCCTTTTTCTCTTTCGGCAACTTCCGTAAGCGGCTCTGTCGCTGCCGAAGCATAATAGGCCCATATCGCCGAACGGAAATGGACCTGCGCCTAAAAGATCTGTGATCCTAAAAAACTTGCAAGCAAATAGCCAAGTGATTCGGGTGGGGGGAAGCCTGATGATAAAAGATTTGCGGGAAAAGGTAAAAATGTATATGCAATTGTATGTGTTTGTGGATATTGTAAAAAAGGATAGCCCCTCTCTGCGAAAGTAGCAGAGAGGGGCTATCCTTAATGCGGAGTTTTTTTGTGGCGGGCCATTGCAGTCAGCGCTGCTTCAGCCGCTTGACGTTTTGTTAGCCGGCTGGAAATAGCGCCTGCTGTTCCCGTACTATTTTTCCTTCACCAGATGACAGGCCACCACGCGGCCGTCCGCCATGTGCCTGAGCTGCGGCTTCTCGCGCCGGCAGATTTCCTGCTCGCAGAAGCAGCGCCCAGCAAACGGGCAACAGGGCTTGGGGTCCACAGGAGACGGCGGCTCGCCCTCGATGCGGATGGGCTCGCGCTTTTCATCCAGATCGATGGACGCGCAGTTGGAGATGAGCGCCTGGGTATAGGGATGCAGGGGATGATGAATGATGGTATCCGTCTCGCCCATCTCCACAATGTTGCCCAGATACATCACCGCCACCCGCGCCGATACGTAGCGGATGATGGAAATGTCGTGGCTGATAAACAGGATGCTGGTATTGTGGTTTTCCACCAGCTTCAGCAGCATGTTGATGATGTCAGCACGCACGGACACATCCAGCATGGATACCGGCTCGTCCACCACCAGAAACTTGGGTTTGAGCAGCATGCTGCGCAGGATGGAAATGCGCTGAAGCTGTCCGCCGGACAGCTCGTGCGGATATCGCTCCAGAAAGGACTCGGCAGGGATCAATCCGCCTTCATTGAGGGCGTCCACGCAGATCTTCCTGCGCTCCTCATCCGTTTCACCGATGTGGTGCAGCTTGAGCGGCCGCTCCATAATGGCCCCGATGGTATCGTTGGGCGTAAAGGTGTCAAACGGGTTTTGGAATACCGATTGCACCAGGCAATGGAACTGCTCCGGGTTGCAGTCCAACAGCTTTTTGGTGGACACGCCGTAGAATTCGATCTCGCCGCTGGTGGGTTCCTCCAAACGAATCAACAGCCGGCCCAGCGTGGACTTTCCGCATCCGCTTTCGCCAATAATGCCAAAGATCTCTTTTTCATTGAGCGTAATCTTATCCAGCACGCCGCCATAATACCCGGCGAAGGCGCCCAGCAGCGTACCGATCAGGCCGGATATCAGCGCCGATACAATGCCGATGGTCAGGCTGGCCCGGCTCCCATGCAAAATCATGCTCAGGATATCGCATCCCATCTGGTTGGTGCCCAGAGGATGGCCCTCGCTGCCGGGAGGCACCAGCAAGTCATCGCCCAGATAATAGGGATCATAGGGGGAAAGTACATTCGCCAGAATGGCGATAAGCAGCACCACCAGAAACAGGATCAGTCCCACCTGAAGCTGCCGGCTGGCCTTCCACATGGATCCAAGGCGTTTGGCTGTTTTATGCAATTCGTTTTCCATAATCCTGCTCGCCTCCCATCAGGTATACCGTATACGGGGGTCCAGCCATGCGTACACAAGGTCCACCACAATCATCATGGCGGCAACCGACAGGGCAAGGATCAAATAAATGCCCATCAGCACGTTGTAGTCGCGCATCATAATGGCACGGTACATCATGGACCCTATACCCGGCCAGGAGAATACGATCTCCGTGAGCGTCGAGCCCGAAACCACATATGCCAGATTGATGCCGAACACGGTAAGCACCGGCAAAATGGCATTTTTGAGAATGTACTTGCGGAATATCTTTTTTTCGCTCATTCCGGTCACCCGGAAGGTCATAATATAGTCATCTGCCATGACCTGCATCACCGATGTCTTGGTAATGCGGAAGTAACTGGGAATTTGAATGGCGATCAGTGAGGCGCAGGGCAGAATCATATGGACCAGAACGTCCCCCACATGCGCCAGACCCGTATTGCCGGCCCTGAGGTTGTACATGCCTTGCGTGGGCAGCCATTTGAGCGTGCTGGCAAACAGCAGAATGCCCATCATGCCCAGCCAGAAGGCAGGCATGGAATTAAACAGATACGCGACGCCGGAAAAACACCGGTCCAGCAATCCGCCATGGTTTTTGCCCGCGTACAGGCCCAGCCAGCAACCCAGAATCACCGCCAGGATGGCGCTTGTGCCGGAGAGCAGCAGCGAGTTCCCAAACCGTTCTGCAATGAGCGTCGTCACCGGCTGCGAATAGGCAAAGGAATCGCCCAGGTCTCCGTGGAACAGATTGACGATGTATTTCCACAGCTGCACATGAAGCGGCTGATCCAGGCCAAACTCAATGGTCAGCGCCTCAATCATATCCTCCGTAACCGTATCGGCTCCGGCCAGAATTCTCACGGGGTCACCAGGAGCCAGCTTGATAATCAAAAAGTTTATGACGATGACTACGAGTACAATAAAGAATGCCGTAATCATCTTTTTCAGGATATACCGCTTCACCTGCGTGCCTCCTTGTGTCACAATGAACACCAAACAGGCGCCGGAAAGTGCGGCGCCTGCCTGGTGAAGGCCAGCCTTGCTTACTCGATAACCACCTTTGCGTAGCTGTTATCGCTGACGTCGGGGGTCTGATCGATATAAGGAACGCCAGACACGTTATTCCTGCAGATGTAGTACGTGGTCATCTCCACAACGGGGATGATCGGCAGTTCCTCGGCCAGAATCTCCTGAATGCGACGGTAGCACTCGCCGCGTTCCTCGTCCTTGGTCAGGCTGCGGGCCTTCGCCAGCAGCTCGTCCACCTCGGCGTTGGAATACATGGAGTAGTTGGCCACGCCGCCCGTGCCAATGCGCTTGGACATGGCATCCGGATCGGGACCCTGATAGCCGTTGAGCATGGCCATGTCGAAATCACCGTTGAGCACGCGGTCGTTCCACGCGGCGCTTTCCAGCACGGTCAGCTTCATGTTGATGCCGGCTTCCTTGAGGTTGGACTGCATCACCTTGCCGCAGTTCGCATAGGAGCCGCTGGAGAACACCAGCATCTCCAGCTCAAGGTAGTAGCCGTCGCTGTCGAGGGTGTAGCCGGCCTGCTCCAGCAGAGCACGGGCTTCTTCCACATTGCGCTCGCCGATATCAGCGTCCGCATTGTAGGCCCAGGAGCAGTAGGGCGGATAGAAACCGTAGGCCGGGGGCATGAGGCCGTTGGTGCCCTTGAGGGAGATTTCCTCGCGGTCGATGGCCAGGGAAACCGCCTTGCGCACTTCCCAGGTCATCTTTTCATTCTGCATATTGACGGCGATCTGGTAGCGGCGCGCGGCGCTGGAGTAGCCCGGCTTGTACTGGGGGTCCTGCAGCAGGGCGGGCACCTGGGAGTTGGGCACGCCCTTGAGCATGTCCACCTCGCCGTTGAAGAAGGCCTGCAGCGCGGTGTCGCTGTCGGGAATCACCTGGAAGATCAGGCGCTCGACATCGGGCTCGCCCATGTGGTAATCGGGGTTCTTCTCCAGCACGACGCTCACGCCGCGGTCATAGCTGACGAACTTGTAGGCGCCGGTACCGATGGGGTTGGTGGTGGCAGCAGCGCAGGTCTTCCAGTCCTCCACACCCTCATAGAGGTGCTTGGGGAGGATGAAGTTGGCATACCAGGCCAGCGTGCCCAGGATGGGCGAGTTGGGGGCGTTGAGCACCATGACGAAGGTATTCTCGTCCGGGCAGCTCATCTCGGCGACCGAGGTGTTAAGCTCCTGGGCGATGACGCCGTTGTTGTCCATGATCATCTGGAAGGTGAACTCCACGTCGGCAGAAGTAAAGGGCTCGCCGTCGTGCCATTTCACGCCCTTGCGCAGATTGAAGGTATAGGTCAGGCCATCGTCGGAGATGGTGTAGGTTTCGCACAGGTTGGGGACGATCTCGTTGTTCCAGTTCAGCTGGAACAGGCCGTCGAAGATGTTCTGGAAGATGGGCCAGCCATAGTCGTCAGCCTGAGCATCGGGGTTGAAGCTCTTGGGATCTTCGTTGGTGACAACAATAAAGGTTTCGTTGCTGTCGTCGGCCAGCGCGGCAGGCATCATTACGCCCACAACCAGGCACATGATCAGCAGGACAGAGAGCCATTTCCTTGCCATAGGGATTCATCCTTTCCTTATAATGGTATCTATGCAACCTCACGAATGCGAGGACACATATTCAGCCGTCAGAAGGCCGCATACAGCCTGAGCCGTCACCAGATTGCGCACGGGGGTGATCTGGTAATGCATGTTTTCTTCAAGATAGGCGCATTCGGAATCCAACAAAGCATTGGCCGCATCAAAGGCATCATGCAGTCGTTGCACCTGCTCCGCGGTAAAGCCGCGCTCAGCTGCGCGATTGAGTTCAAAGTCAATGCCGCGGACCAGCAGACACAGGTTGGTGCAGCGGAAGTAACGCATCACGTAAAGGTTATCGAACATCTGCGCCTGCGTGGCCTTACCTGCGCATTCAGGCGACTTGGCCCACGCACGCTGCGCTTCGATACTCTCCGATCCCCCCAGCTTTTCTTCCAGAGCACGGCGGAAGTAGTTATCATCACCGCTGAGCAGATCCTCTACACGCTGGAAGATGGCATGCGTCTGACCGTCAAGTTTCTCCTTCATATCGCAGCTTTCCAAAATCACGTCGCTGCGGTCGCGGTCCGTCAGCGAGGTATCGTCAATCTTGTCGGAATAGAAGTAGGGCAGCTCGCACACAAACGTCATCGTCCGGTTTTGACCGTCCCGGTTGGCGTACTCGTCGCTGCTGGTGCCATAGTTGTGGCCCGCCACGGGGTCCTTACCGGTGAAGCGCTCGTTGTAGTCATACGAATCCCGCGCCTTCATCATCTGGAACACCGCGGGCGCAAACGTTACGGCATAGGGCACCTCGGCCTCGCCCAGCTTGCGGGGAATCCCCATCTGCTTGACGATATCGTAGAACTTGGGGTAGAGCTCCGGAATATTCTTGGTGATGTACCAGTAGGCGCCGCCAAAGCCCAGGTTGTGCAACGAGAACATGAACTCCGGCCGCAGGGTGTCAATCAGGTCCATCAGCACTTTGGTTTCGGGGATGGGACTGTTGAACTCCAGCTTCTTATACTTGACCGGGAAGGTCCATTCCACCTGATCGCGGAACGCCGGACGGAAGTAGTGGTGCATGTAATTGGTGATGCCGAACGGCCCCTTGAACCATCCTTCATTCATACGGCTGCCGTCGATATCGATGCACTTGATGAAATACCAGGTATAGTCCAGCTCTTTTTCCAATTCCTCGTTGGACGCCAGCTCTCTGGTAAGAAAGTCCACCGTCAGGGACCCGATAGGCTCGTTGGGATGAGGGCAAGCAAAGACCAGTGCGTTTTTGCTGCCGTGCCCAATCTTGATCAGCTGAATGGGATGTCCTGCCCGCGAATGTCCCACACAGCGAACCTGCACACGGTCCGGATACTCGCTCGCCAGCTTCTGTGTGCTCTGGTCCAGCTCGTCCACCGTCATAAAGCAGGTGTAATCCGGCACCCGTGCGATGATTTCTTTCATATCCATGCCCATTTTCCACCCTTCCGCTTGATATTTTTCTGGAAAACGCGGGCTAAAAGCCACGCACCTCGTTGACTTCTGTCACGAGGTTTCACACAATCAATTCGGGTTGTGAATCATTGTCAAGTGCCGCTTTTTTTTGCATTCTTTTTGTATTTTGTGATAAATGACGTGGAGTACTTCATATATTATAGAAACTCTATTTGTGGATATGTCTTTGCTGGAAATATCAAGGAATACTTATGGAAGGGCTTCTGTAAAAATCAGAATGCGATGAGCAGCGTAACCTCAATGGGTTTATGGATGAGGTGTGCCATGGAAACAGACCAGTCCTCGATATATTTATAAGATATGTTGTCACCAGGCGGACGAAGGACGCCGGGATCGCCGCAACCGAGCCAGAGGGTACCTCTGAAATGACCAGCTTCGGCATGGTACAATCATCAAGCCCTGAAACGGCACACCATAGGAGCTTTTGGGTTGAGACGGAAGTACGGATGAAAAGTTGAACTCGGTGAAAAGACAATTTTATTTGTACAAAGGAGCAGAAAGAGAATGCCCCGCGTGAAGATGAGCAACTGGGGTCTTCGCATGAAGTGGTACGCCATCTGTGATATTTCAGTGCGTAACACTGTATTGCTGGCATGAACGTAAGAATCTGCGCCCAAACGGCAAAAATACGACTCCTATTTGGGTGAAATTACCGGAAGCAGATCGTATGATTTCTCGCAACTTCCATGCAGACCGGCCCGATGAAAAGCTGCTGACAGTTATTATGGAGGATGTGTTCCTGGATGGAAGGTGGATCTCTCCGCCATGACCGGCAGCTTCAGTGGTATGGTTTTGGGCCGGACGATTGGCAACCCTCCCAACAGCAATCAGGCCGATCATAAGTTGAATCAGGTCACTTTCGATTTGCCGGAGGGTTGCTGCCTCATTGTGCCTTCAGATAGAGGCTGCCCTTCTGTTGGCCGCTCTGAATCGAACGTATGAAGTATGCAGGACTCATGCGCTCCATGTCAAAAAAGGGCGGCTCCCCGGATAACGCCGCTTGCGAAGGTTTCTTCGGCCAACTAAAAAATGAAGGGCTTTCCGGGCACTCATGGACACAGCGTTCGCCGGATAATGTTAGCCGGGAGCCAGTATACCCGTTGGTAGAATGGCAACCGTCTCAAGCTATCTTTAGGTGGGAGCAGTCCCTTCGAGTATAGAGAGCGCCCTGGTTTGCAGGTATAACTGGTCCGGCTTTCTATCCGCGCCCCGTCCCATACGAGCAGTCCTTCCACACTGCCGCCGTACAGAACATGAAACGCATTGCACGGCATTTTGTTCTTTCTTCCTTTTGCTTCACCTATGCTTCTGGCGCTGTTTCAGAATCATTTTAATCTCGTGCATTATAATACTGAATGCGCCTCCGGGTATTGCGAAGAACGCCGTACGACCTCTATAATGGCATCAACGGTTTGCAAGCCATACAGGTTTCCCGGCGGACTGGCCTTCCGCCCCGCAGGCGGCCGCAGGGTCCGCGGCGGCGGCTGCCGCAACAGACCGACATCTGCATAAGTCGAAAGGAAGAGATATATGAAAAGATCCCTTTCCCTGTTTTTGGTGCTCGTTTTAACGGCATGTTTCTTTGGCAACGCGCTGGCCCTGAACTATGTCGCAACCCTGGGAAACGAATCCACCTTTGAAACCATGACCGAGGCGCGGGCCAATGCACCTGCCGCTATGCAACCCTTCTATCCGCAGGGCAAGTACGTGCCCCATCCCGTGATGGACAACTATCCGGGCGACACCACCTACGTATACCGCAGCGCTGATATGTACGGTATCAACGCGGCCGTGCGCATCAATACCAACCTGGTGGTGTATTCGGATCAGTCCTTTGCCTCCAAGGACGAGGCACTGGCCTACCTCAAGGAACTGGGACTGGTGGATATCATCGAAGAGGCCCGCGGAAGCATCGTTCTGGTCACTCCCTCCGATCCCGAAGTGGGCTTTACCGCTCAGGACCAGCAGCATTACTACGAGCTGCAGACCGCTTTGTTCTCCATCAACGCCTCCGGGACACAGGACGGCGAGGCCGTAACCTATGTGGATGCCTCCTACTACGGCGGCTACGGCTTTCTCTACGTGATCGGTCTGGGAGAAGGCGCCACCTTCCTCAACAACTACGTAGCCAGCACCTTTGACTACGTCAGCCGCATCGCCGGCATGCTGCTCGTGGACGGCGACATGGAGCGCATCCGCGAAGTTGCCGACATCGTGCCCGTTTACCTGGTCAATGCGCCCCAGGATGTGGTGGCCAAGTACGAAAAGGTCAACGGCACCGATGCGCTGCTCGTGGAAGGCGACAAAACCACCTCTTACAACCAGGCCTATCCCGTGCGCAAGGTGGTTACGCTCAATGCCGACCAGCCCGACCTTACCGCCATCATCCGCGATGCCTACTACAACCTGTTCATTAAGGCCCAGCGTGGTCAGGAAATTACACAGGGTCTGTACAGTGCCTCCACGCCTTATCAGGGCTACGGCTCCGACTCGGCGCCCTACTCCCTCTCACCGCGCAATGCCGTTATCAATGGCGTTACGGCCGATGGCATCTATGAATTCACCCGCGTGGATGATCGCTTCTCCGGCATCAAGACCGAGGAGGGCGAATATCTTCAGACCTGGTATGAGTACCTGCCTGAGGAAATCGTCAATGGTACCGCCAAGGAAGGCACCATTCCGCTGATCCTTGCGCTGCATGGCGGCGGAGACGATCCGCGCCAGTTTGTAGACGGGCAGGGCTTCCTGGAACTGGCCGGCAAGGAGCGTCTGGCCATCGTCGCGCCCGAAAAGCAGAACCTGCATACCACGGCTACCAACGGTAAGGACTTCCTCTCCCAAGCTCTTCCCGAACTGGTAAAATACATGCTGGAAACCTATCCCGCACTGGATGCCTCGCGTGTGTATGTGACGGGCTTCTCCATGGGTAGCCTGGCGACCATCCGTGCTGTCTATGGCGCACCTGAACTGTTCGCGGCGGCGTACCCCCAGTCCGGCATCCGTGGCGCTGAACCCACGGAGGAAGATGCCAAGCTGTTTGAAAACGTGCAGGTGCCCATTGTTGTGTCCACTTCCGAATACAACATGGTCAAGGCCGAAACACTCAGCCAGGATTTCTACAACCTGCTGAGCCAGCTCATGGTGCTTGACGGGATGGAACCTCTGCCCGAGGCTGATTACGACGCGTACCCCATCGCCGGGTTTGACGCCGACATCTATACTCGCACCACCATTAACGACGACTACGTCAAGCACAGCTGGTATAAAACCGATGATAATGGTGTTCCCATGGTGGGCGCCACCTACATCGAAAGCATCGTACATTGCCTCTATCCCCAGCATGCCAACATTATCTGGGATTTCTTCAAGCACTACAGCCGTGACCTCACCACAGGCGAAATCGTGTACGACCCTTATGTGCGCTGATCTTTAACGCCCTGAGGCCTCCCGTCATACGGGAGGCCTCAGAATGTTGACAAAGTGCGGGGTGCAGGGAATGATCGGTTGCTCAATCATTCGCACTTCCCTGACGGTCGCGCTCATGGTTTCGCTGCCCTCGCAAATATCGGCGTTCTGCGCGTTGACCGCGCGCAGCCCTTGTATTTGCTCACACCTGCGGGTCGCTTTGGACCTTTGCCCAACAGCCCGCAGGCTGATGCTTTCCTCCGCCCCAAGCCCTTAATGCCGTGGCATTTTTGAGAGCGTTGCGAGCGTCCGAAGGACGCAAGAAACGCGGCTTTCTCCAGAAACCAAGGGGGGGTAACGGTCTGAGCGCCCCGCCTGCCGCAGTGGCAGGGGGGCGCCTGGGTTACTGCTTGTTGTATTTCTTGCGGTACTCGCTGGGCGTCATTCCCTCGTTTTTCTTAAACAGATAGCTGAAATAATGCGGATCATTATATCCGACCCAAAAGCATACATCCGAGGAGCGCATGGAGGTAACTTTGAGCAGCTCCTTGGCCTTGGACATGCGCAGAGCCATGAGATACTCGGTAAAGGTATAACCCGTTTCCTGCGCAAAGACGGTGGAAAACCGGCTGTTGGACATTGCTACCTCGCGGGCCACGTCCTTGAGCATAAGGTTGGGATCGGAAAAATGCTTGGCCAGATAGCCACGTGCCTTGATGATTGCGGGATTGCCGTGGACAGGGTTGTGGCTGCCACGGTATACCAGCGCCTCCCTGAGCAGTGACAAGGATGCGCTGACTACGCTTTGCATGTCGTCAGACTGGATACCGGCCTCGTACTGTTTGATGGACAACACCTGCGAAGGTTCACCCCCCACGTCACGGATGAGTTTCATGGCCGTCATGAGGGTTTCCATCTGCAGGTAGTTGAGCGTAACGGTGGAGTGGATCTCCGTAGAGTCCAGGGTGGAGACGTATTCCTCAAAAACGGTGTTGAGCTCCTCAAGGTGGATGTACTGCAAATGCTCATACAGGGGCTGAAGGTCCAGGCTTTCCAGGGCGATGGACTGGCCGCACATGTCATTTGCACCCAGAATGGCGGGCAGCTTGCGGCCGGGCTGGTGCATATAGATATGCCGGATATGCCTTGCGGCTTTCATGGAGCGTCCCACATCCGCCAACCTCATGATTGGATCGCCCATGGTGATGAGGATATTCTGGGCGTTGACGGAGTTGAGCTCGTGCAGGGCGGAACGGGCAAAGGAATAGGCGCGATCGTCCACGTCGTTGCTGTTGTTGCCCATGACAAGGGCCTTCATGCCCTTGTTGAAGGAACACAGCTGGATGGAGCCGCCGCTGTTATCCGCAAGCTGGAACAGCGCAGCCCGGCCGGGCGTGAGATCCCCATCGGGACAGGTGAAGGTGATGTCCAGCACGATGTAGTATTCTGCCGACAGGTTGACCCCCAAAGTACGCATCTGCTCGCATATTTTGGGCACATCGGCGGCGTCGGCAGAGTTGTTGATAAGCGAATCCATAAGCTTGTCCATCATAAAGCGATTGCCGTGCATCAGACGGCGGTGGATGCTTTCGATTTTTTCCTTGGTCTGCTTTTCCTCCAGAAGGCTTTTGACAATTCTCCCCAGCACGGTGAGCAGCTCGCTGCTGGTAATAGGCTTGAGCAGGTACTCCTGCACGCCCAGGGAGATGGCCTTTTGCGCATAGGAAAAATCGTCATAGCCTGAGAGAATGACAATTTTGATCCAGGGCATGATGCGCTTGATTTCCTGCGACAGCTCCAGGCCGTCCATAAATGGCATACGGATGTCGGTTATGAGAATATCGGGCTTGCTGTCCTGAATCATGGGCAGAGCGATCTCGCCATCGGGTGCCTCGCCCACCAGGGTATAGCCGCTTTCCTCCCAGGGGAAAAAGTTTCGGATGCTTTCACGCGTGGCGATTTCGTCATCGACGAGAAAGACCCTAATCATGCTTCAATTCCTCCCTTCCTCGAATTGGTACACTGAAACAGACGGTGGTGCCTTCCGCGCCGCTTGTGATACTCAGTCCCCTGGGCTGATTGTAATACAGACGGATGCGCTGGTCCACGTTGCACAGGCCGAAGCCGATTTTCAAATCCGGCGAATTGGTTTTTTTGCCGGCTGGATCGGCGTGGATGGCGGCCAGCACGCGTTCAAGCTGCTCCTGTGTCATGCCGCGGCCGTCGTCCCTGACCTCAAAATGCATCCGGTTATCCCGAATGCATCCTGTAATGGTGATATTGCCGCCGCCACGCTTGTATTTGATACCGTGGTACAGAGCATTTTCGACCAACGGCTGCAGAAGCAGTTTCAAGATAACGCAATCATTCATAGCGCTGTCCACATTGATGGAATAGTCCAGGATGTCGCGATAGCGCTTTTTCTGTATCGCCAAATAGCCTGAAAGATGCCGGAACTCCTGGGAAACCGTAACCCAGTCCTCACCGGCTGACAGCGATATGCGAAAAAAGTCGCTCAGGGCCTTGGTCAGCAGGATGACCTCACTGCTTTTGCCCGCCTCAGCCTGCCAGAGAATGGTGTCCAGCGTGTTGTAGAGAAAGTGCGGGTTGATCTGCGCCTGAAGGGTGCGCAGCTCGGCCTTTTGCAGGTTGATCTGCTCCTGGCGGCGCTGCTCCATGAGGGTTTCCAGCTTCATGGCCATGGTGTTGACCTGACCGATCAGGGCAGACAGCTCGGTTACGCTGGTATCCGGAGCACGGGCACGCAGGTTTCCGGTGGCAATTTCGCCGGCAAAGTGCTCCAGCTGCACCAGCGGCTCGTGAATGGAGTTGCACAGGTGGCGGTTCATACGGAAGGTGATAAAAAGCGTAAAAATCACCAGCAGCAGTTCAAGGCAGGTGGCCACTAGCACTGCCTTGTGCAGCGCCACGCCTGCCCTTGAAACAAGGCCGATTTCGCGCGAGATGTAGTTGTTGAGCATCTCCTGAATGAGCGCCGCTACCGAACGCACCTCCTCCAGAATGGCTTCGCATACCACGACGGGACGACCCATCGTCATACCGGTTTCAATCTGGCTGACGTAGTCCCTGAGGGTTTCCATGGTGCGGCGTGCCACGCTCAGCTCGATATACTGTCCTTGCGGCACGCTGGCAATCAGGCTGTTAAGGGTGGTGTTGACACGGTCGATGGTGCCGTAAACATCGCCGTCCTCAAAGGACTGCCGTCCCGCCACCACCGACCACATATACTCGGGAATCTGCTCGGAGATGACCGGCATGATGGAGGTAACGGTTTCCATACGGCTGATGGACCGCTGGTAGGAATCGGCCGAATAGAGCATGACAATCAGACTGATGGCCACCGGCAGAATCAGAAACAGGGTGAGGGTATAGAGCGAGGTGCGTATGTCCACGCGGATGCTGCGATGCTTGACGCGCATGTCAATACCCCCTTGGCGGAAGGGTACTCAAGTCGTCAAACTCAGTAAAAACCCCCTCCTGAGGATGGGTTGTGCGGGGAATGCTCTCCCCCGCCTTGAGCTTTTCCGCCATGTTCATCACCAGGTCTCCCAGAAGGGGTGTACACTCTACTACGCAGTTGATTTTTCCCTCCTTGAGCAGGTCGATGGCAGCCTGCTCCCCGTCCACGGTAATGATGATGATGTCCTTCCCTGGCACCAGACCGTAGGACTGGATCACATCGATGGCGCCCAGTGTCATGCCGTCGTTATGGGAATAGAGCACATCAATTTCATCGCCATAGGTATCCAGCAGGTACTCCATGCACTCCTTACCCTTGGACCGCAGAAAGTCGCCCGATATGGTTTCCAAAGTGTGAAAACGGGGGTCGCGGTCCACCTTGTCGTGAAAGCCCTGATAGCGGTGAAGCGTTGGCGTGGCATCCTCCGTGCCGGAAATTTCCACAATGTTGATCGTCTCTTTGCCCATTTGTCCGGCCTTTTCCAGCAGATAGTCGGCGGCCCTGACCCCCTCCATGTAGAAGTCTGCGCCGATGTAGGCAGTGTAGAGGCTGTCGTCGGCAGTATTGATGAACCGGTCCATCAGAATGACCGGTATGCCGGCATGACGTGCCTCGGTGAGCACGTTGTCCCAGCCATCCTCCACGATTGGGGAGAATACGATCAGATCCACCTGATAGGCAATAAACGACCGCAGTTGGGCAATCTGGTTTTCCTGTTTCTGTAGCGCGTTGTCATACATCAGGTTGATGCCGTGCTCCTGTGCCGCCTTCTGTATGCTGAGGGTGTTGCCAATGCGCCAGGAGCTTTCGCTACCCAGCTGCGAAAATCCAATCAGCAACTCGGCCTGAGCCTCTTCCTGCTGTGGCGCGTCCGCTTCGCAGGCGCAAAGCAGCAGACAAAGCGGCAGAAGACAAAGTGCAAACAGCTTTTTCATCTGATTATGCTCCTTTCTGCGGATCCATCCTGAGGCGTGTAAATGCAGCCTGTGTTGCATTATAGCATCTGTTTTTATACATTGCAAAAAGCGCAACCCGACCATTATTCGGATAGCTGTGGACGTTCCACTGGCGTAGGATCAAGTCAAATCAATGCTTGCGCACACCATGTGGAAATATTATCTTCTTTAATGCATTAAATGAATGAAACGATAATGACCTATTTTAAGATAATAATGCACCTGCCGTCCACAACCCGGAATAAAACAGATAAAAATGCCATCAGAATGAAAGCGTTATCCGTTTGGGCGGCGCGCCGCGATGCTCTATACTAAAAATAACATCCTGTGATATGGGCGTGTCCTTGCGGAACCAGACCCCTATTTCGAGGAAAACTGCACAAAGGAAAGAGGGAAAAGAAATGAAAAAATGGGTAAGTCTAGTCCTGGCATTCGTCCTTGCGGCAGGCTGCTTAGGCAGCGCGTCCGCAGCCTACTACCAGCAACATCAAAGCAACGAAGCCACCTTTGAAACCCTCGAAGAGGCGCATGCCAATGCGCCCGGGTACCTGTCCGCCGAATACACCGACCGCGCGTATATCGCCGATCCTGCCCTGGATGACTATCCGCAGGGTACGACGTACGTATACCGCTCACCCGGCATCTATAACTGCGTGAGCGCGGCCAACCGTATGAACACCAACCTGCTGGTCTACACCGACGAGCAGTTTGCCGGCAAGGACGACGCCCTGAACTACCTCAAGGGCCTGGGCCTGACCGACATGGCCGACGAGGCCACCGGCAGCGTGGTACTGGTAACCCCCATTGACCCCGAGGCCGGCTTTGGCCAGGCGGACCAGTACGCCTACTTCCAGCTGCAATCGGCCATGTGCAACATCGGCTACAGCGTCAGCGACGACAACGGTACCCGCTACTATGCCGATGCCGGCTACTTTGGCGGCCTGACCTACCGCTACCTCATCGGCATCGAGGGCGGTGCTACCTTCATCAACGACTATGTGGCCAGCAACCTTGATTACATCAGCCGTATCGCCGGATTGCTGCTGGTGGGCGGCGAGATGGAAAAGATCCGCGAAGTGGCCGCCAGCGTGCCCGTGTGGCTGGTCAACGCTGATGAGGCAGTGGCCCCCAAGTACGCCGCCGCGAACGAAACCGACAGCAATGGCCGCAACGGCAGCGATTTGATTTACTACAACCAGGCGCATCCCCTGCAGCAGGTGATCGTGACCGAGGATGAAAACGCCGCTCTCGCCGACATGGTACACCGCGCTTACTATGACCTGTTTATCACGGCCATGCGCATTCCCGTGGTTAAGGCGAACCTGTATACGGCCTCTACCCTCTACAGCGACTACAAGTGGAATCAGGCGCCCTATTCCCTGGCCGACCGCAATCCCATCATCAACGGCGTTACTCCCGACGGCATCCACGTGGTGGAGCATCAGGAGGAACGTTTCAGTGACTACAAGGCGGCCAATGGCGAGTACGTGACCACCTGGTATGAGTTCCTGCCCGAGGAAGTGCTCAACAACACCGCCGACGAGCACAGCATTCCTCTGCTGCTTTGTAACCATGGCGGCGGAGATGATCCCGTGCAGGCTGTGGACGAGCTGGGTTGGCTGAAACTGGCCGGTGAGGAGCGCATCGCCATCATCGCGCAGCGCCACACCTCGGAAATTCCCGGCAGTTCCATCTTTGACGGCTCTCCTTTTGACACCATGTCCGACGTGCTGCCCCAGATGGTGCGCTACATGCTGGAGACCTATCCCGCACTGGATCCGTCCCGCGTGTACGTGAGCGGCTATTCCATGGGCGGCAGCTGCACCAACCGCGCCGTGTACGGTGACGCCAGCGTGTTCGCCGCCGCGGTCAACATGTCCGGCACGCCCTACACCCACACCGAGGGCCAGGACGAGCAGTTTAAAACCCTGGACATTCCCATGATGCTCACCACCTGCACCTATGACACCTACACCCACTTTGACGCCGAAAACGGCATCATCGCTGAAGACTTCCAGATGAATATCAACGACTATCTGACTTACAATGAGATGGACACCGTCACCTTTGACTTTGAAACCTATCCCATGAGCGGCTTCAAGGGCGATGTGTACCGCGAAACCATGGTCAACGACGAATACCCGCTCTACAGCTGGTTCTTCCTCAACGATGAGGGGGCTCCCATGGTGGGCCTTAGCATCATTGAGTTTATCCCCCATGGCCTGTATCAGGAGTACGCCAATATCGCCTGGGATTACATGAAGCATTTCAGCCGCGATCCCGAGACGCTGGAAATCGCATACTGCCCCTATTGACACCTGTCCTTTCCTGGCGTGCCCGGCACGGACGGTGCCGGGCACGTCCATTCGCCCTTTGAAACACTGAACAAATATTTAAGGAGGTTATCCCATGAAACGCTTTTTGGGCGCGCTGCTGTCCCTGATGATAATGCTCGCGTGTCTGGGGGTACAGGCGGAGGAAATTTCCCTCTACAGCCAGTTCCTGAACAATGACGCCACCTTTGAAACGCTCGAGCAGGCCCATCAGAACGGTCCTGAGCAGCTTGCTGCCCTCACCGGACGCACCTACATGCCCGATCCGGCACTGGACGCCTACACTCCCGGCACCACATATGTGTACCGCTCCGCCGGCACATACACCAACCTCAGCGCGGCCTACCGCATGAACACCAACCTGCTGGTGTACACCGACGAGCATTTTGAGACCGCCGACGACGCCCTTGCCTATCTCAGGAACCTGGGTGTAACCGACATCATTGACCAGGCACACGGCAGCGCGGTGCTGGTTACGCCTATCGACCCGGAAGCGGGATTCGGCGCGGCGGACCAGTATGACTACCTCAGGCTGCAATCCGCCATGTGCAACCTCGGTTACAGCCAGACCACCGATGCAGGCCCCTGCTACTATGCCGATAACACCTACTTTGGCGGCCTGACCTACCGCTATGCCATCGGCATCGGTGGCGGCGCCAGCTTCCTGTGCAACTATGTGGCTCCCACGCTGGACTATGCAGGCCGAATTGCGGCCATGTTGCTGGTTAACCCCACCATGGATGACGCCCTGGAGGTATCCGTTCCCATGCCGGTGTACTTGGTCAACGCCGGGGAGACGGTGTTTGACAAGTTCCAAGCGGCCAACGAAGCCTACGCTACCGAGGAAACCTCCGCTACAATGGCCTCTTTCAACCAGACCTTCCCCGTGCGTCGGGTGGTTGTGGCCAAAGATGGCACCTCGGATCTGACCACCTACGTAAACGATGCGTACTACTCCCTGTTCACCCGGGCCATGCGTACGCCCGTTGTCAAGGCCGGGCTGTTTGTGGCGGCCAACGAGTTTAGCGGCTACAGCTGGAACCAGGCCCCCTACACGCTCACGGACCGCAACGCCGTGCTGGATGGCGTGACCGCAGACGGCATCCACGTGGTGGAGCATCAGGAGGACCGCTTCAGCCACATTCAGGCGGAAAACGGCGAGTATCTGCGCACCTGGTACGAGTTCCTGCCGGAAGAGGTGCTCGATGGCACGGCCGCGCCGCACAGCATTCCGCTAATCCTGTGCAATCATGGTGGCGGAGACGACCCCGTGCAGGCCGTGGACGAGCTGGGCCTGATTACCCTGGCTGGCAAGGAACGCATCGCGTTGGTTGCTCCCCGCTATGCCACTGACGTGACCGGCGGCTCGGTGATGAGCGCGTCGCCCTTTGATGTCAACGGCCAATCCCTGCCCGCGCTGGTGGAATACATGCTGGAGACCTATCCCGCGCTGGATCCCTCCCGCGTATACGCCACGGGTTACTCCATGGGCGGCGCAGCCACCGTGGAAACCATCGAATGGGCACCCCAGCTCTTTGCGGCCGCCGTGCCTATGGCCGCCGGCAGCCCGAGCGGCATCTATGCCCCCACTGAAGAGCAAGCCGCCGCATTTGACACCTACAACGTGGCGATGATGTTCACCACCTCCGAGTATGACCTGCCCAGCGCCATGGATCAGCAGAGCCATACCATTGGTGAGGGCTACAGAGAGTGTATCAACCGCTTTGCCGTTCTCAACGGTCTGGGCGAGCTGAACTACGACTTTGAGAGCTGGCCCTTCGTGGGTTTTGAAGCCGACAGAATCGTGACCACTTTGCTCAACGGCGAGTACGAAAACACCACCTGGTACCTCAACAACGAGGCCGATTTCCCTGTGCTGGCCGTCAGCTATACGGAGCTGCTGCCCCATGGCCTGCACCCTGAATATGGCACCATCGCCTGGGAGTTCATGCGCCATTACAGCCGCAATACCGAAACCGGCGAGCTGATCTATACTCCGTAACCCTTTCTCGCATCAAAGGCGGCGAGGGCTCTCCCCTCGCCGCCCCTGTCGCCATGGAAATTGTTTTTTCCAACAGATGTACGGGGGATGACCAGATGAAAAAAGAGTTGGTATAATGCTGGTGCGCTGCTGATGTACATGCAGGGAGCCCTCACCTGGGAGGCCGCTCAGATGGATTCCAAAGCGATCACCACCATAACGGCCTCCACTGACTCGCCCACCGGCTACCTGGTTCCCTTCCGCTATGACAACGCAGATGCCCGGCGGGTACGTCTGGTTTGCCCAGTGCAACTTCTCCAACGAAGCGCATGCCTCCCCCTTCATGCAGGGTCAGTATTCCCCCTACGAATGGGAAAGCAACATGCTCCCCCTGTCCATCGGCGGCCGCGATACCGGCCGGTACGTCGAGAATATGGAAAGGGACAAGAATGGTGTGTGGACCTGCAACTTGCCTCTGCCCAATGGCTGGTTTGGATACTGCTACGACGTGGACGGAATCGAGGGCGCGCAGCTGAAGGACTTCACCGATGCCACCTTTGCAGCACGGCGGCGGATACCAGACGGGCCGGACCAACCTGGGTGCTGCCAACGAGATCCTGAACAATGCCATCGCTGCCGGTGAAACCAAGCCGTGCGTGGTGGTTTCGAGGGCCTTTAAGGCCGGAAGCGGCATCCGATGGTGGAGCGTGGGCATGGACTGCTGGGTAACTATCGTCAAGCCCGTTGTGGAAGCCCGCTACAACGTGTCCGCCGACATCAACGACCGCGCCATCCTGGGCGATTCCGCCGGCGGCTTCTGCACCTGCAACATGCCGGCCGTCTATCCCAATGAGTTCCAATACTACGGCATCTTTGCGGCGGACGCCAACAACTTTGGCCAAAACTGTGACTACGACAAGGACGCTATCCGCGAGCAAACCATCTTCATCTGCTCCGGCCTGCACGATCCCGTAGCCATTGAAACCACTTACCCCACCATGCAGCTCTTCTCGGAGCTGGATATTCCCTTTACGAAGAGGATGTACCCCGGCAACCACATGTGGCACCCCTGGCGTCAGGGGTTGTACCATTTCCTCACAAACTTGCTCTGGCAGTAATCTATATATAAGGAGAGGACCTCATGCTCAAAAAAACGCTATCACTCATTCTGGCAACGGCACTGGCGTGCTCTGCCGGCAGCGCATTGGCGCTCAACTACTCTGGTTCGCAGGGAAACGAAGCTACCTTCGAGCTGCTGGAAGAGGCCCGGGTTTCCGCCCCGGCCGCGGTGCAGCACCTGGAGCTCAACGAGTCCAAAACCTTTGTCAGCTTCCCCGTGCTGGATGGCATTCCCGAGGATACGGTCTATGTCTACCGCAGTGCCAACCTCTATGGCGGCCGGGCGGCCGGCCGCATGAATACCAACCTGCTGGTATATGCCGATACACACTTTGACACCAGCGACGCAGCCCTTGCCTATCTTAAGGGGCTTGGGCTGACCGATATCATCGACGCGGCCATCGGCAGCATTCTGCTGGTTACCCCTGCCGACGGCGTGGCTTTCGGTCAGGCTGATCAGGGCAATTACTACAAGCTGCAAACCGCCATCTGTTCGCTGCAGGCTGGCGGTACCGATGCGGACGGCAACGCCGTAACTTATGCAGAACCCGAATACTTTGGTGGTTTCGGCTACATCTATGCCATCGGCATTGACGGCGGCGCTTCCTTCCTGAACAATTATGTCGCTACCACCTACGACTTTGTTACCCGTCTGGCGGGCATGCTCCTGATCAATGGCACCATGGAGTCCAGAAGTCAGGCAGCGGCGCCGGTGCCCGTGTACCTGGTCAATGCCGGTGAGGACGTTGTCAGGAAGTATTGCGCCATCAACGGTGTAAACGTGACCGAGGAGACTGCCGACACCGTGTCCCGTTACAACCAGGAGCTGCCTTTGCAGCGTGTGGTGACAGCGGACGGCAGCCTGGGTGATGCATGGTATGTAAACGATGCCTACCACGGCCTGTTTGTCAAAGCCATGCGCCTGCCTGTGGGCAAGGCGGGCCTGTACAGTGCGGGAACTCCCTATCAGGGCCTGGGCAACGACAAGGCGCCCTATTCCCTCTGTGAGCGCACCGACATCTCCTCCGGCGTGACCGCTGGCGGCCTTACCATGATCCGCAGGGACGAAGACCGCTTCAGCGCCTATGCTACCGAGACGGGCGAGTACATCCAGACCTGGTTTGAATACCTGCCCCAGGATGTACTCGACAATACGGCGGCTCCCGGCTCCGTACCGCTGATCCTGGGCATCCATGGCACCAACGACGATCCCCGTCAGTACGTAGACGAGATCGGCCTGCTGAGCCTGGCCGAGCATGAGCACATCGCCATCGTGGCCCCCGAGCACAACGCTCTGGGCGCGCTGGACATCCGCATCGAAACCGAGGCTCTGGCTGCCCTGGTCAACTACATGCTGGAAACCTATCCCGCTCTGGATCCCACTCGCGTGTATGCCACCGGCTACTCCATGGGCGGTGGCTCCACCATGAAGGCCATTCTCTCCTCGCCGGATCTGTTTGCGGCAGCAGTGCCCATGTCCCCCGTAACCTTCTTCGGCGAGGTCTGGGTGCCGTCCGAAGAGGAGCTGGCCCAGTTTGCCAACATCGACTTGCCCGTGATGCTTACCGCCTCCGGCGCGGACCTGCCTTTTACCTACGACAGCGTAAACGACAGGATTCTGGATGCTCTGCAGGGCCTTGTCAACCAGATGCTCAGCATCAACGAGATGCCTGCCATCCAAACCTTCGACTTTGAGGCCAATCCATTCAGCGGTTTCCGGGCCGACCGGCTGGTAACCCGCACGCTGAACAACGAGTACATCAACCGCACCTGGTATCTGGAAAAGGACGGTGTGCCCCTGGTTGCTCTCAACCTCACCGAGGGACTGACGCATGCCCTGTACCCCGAGTACGGCAAGGTGTTCTGGGATTTTGTGAAGCATTACTCCCGTGACGCAGCCACCGGCGAAATCGTCTACGATCCCTACGTGTCCTGACCTGCGCGTTGCCACACGGCACGGGCGCGGTGCCTGCCCCCTATGGGGGGCGGCGCCGCGCCCGTGTTTTTTGGGGGAAGCCTGTATGCGCTCCGGCGGCTATTCGAAAGGAAAGCGCTGCAGAACAGTAGTCTGCAGCGCTCCCCGAATCCCGGTGCAGAGTCCGGGAGCGCGGCCATAGCGCGAGCCATGCAACGCTTTGACTTGTGCAAAAGACCGTTCGATGGCCTCCGCAGGTCGGGTGCAGTTGCATTTCCCCTGTAAACGCATCCATCTGTTTCAGGGCTTCCTGCCATACCGGGTGCATCGTCTGCTGTCTTTTGATTTCGGTGAAAAGCCTGTTCTTCCCGGAAGAGCAGCTCTTGCGGATTCTCGGACGGATGCATCATTTCCGGCCCTCTTTCCGGTTGGCGATGTGCCCGGTTAGCTTTTGACGCTGTGGACAGAGAGCGGTCGGTTCACAGGTAAACCGTCCCTTCCCGAAACAGGCCTCAGGCCTCCTTGTATGCGTACCTTTGGAATAGCGCGGGCCGTATGCCGTGGTAGCTGAGTGTATCCGGAGAAGGCGTTCCCGCAGAGGCAGCTGTACCAGGATGCCCCACTCCATTCCCTGCTGATTTTCGAAGAGTCTGTTCGGCACGCCGCTCTTTTGCCGCGCGATGGTGTCCTGTTATTATAGGAACTTTTCAATGGGCTTCTCCGCTTTTGCCCAAAGACCGCCGGTGTTCCGCTGCCTACGCCCTGAACCTTGCACTGCAAGGCTTCCAAACCCGCCGCACATGTGGAATACAGCTCATGGAGACTGGAGGCCCTACGAACCTCTCAAAAGGGTGATTTGACAGTCTGGAATTCAACGCTTATGTCGTTGAATTATTTTTCATTTAGAAAACCGGAGAACTGGGATGAACCTCCCGGCCCAGGGTTGGCAACCGCTGAGGCTTTTCCGTGAAAGCTTCTGGCTGCCGACAAAGCCGGGCATTTTCGACGCACTGAGGAGGCAGTTTTCCGTTCCACCGTCCGGGGACTCAGGGAAAGCATGTCAAAGCGCTTTGCCCTGGCCGGCAGGCATCCCGCCATCGTAGAGAAAGGTGAGCGTGACCACGGCGCCGTTTTCGTTGCGTATGGACATGTGCATGGTCCCTTTGCTGTAATAGTGCAGCCTGAGACAGGTGTTGATCAGCCCGATGTGGCCGTCGCCGCTTTGGATGGAAAGCTGGTTGTTTTCCACCTGTTCGATCTGCCGGCGGAGACGGCTGAGGCTGTCCTCGGAGAAGCCGTTGCCATTGTCGCGGATTTCCAAAATGAAGTGAGCCTTTTCAATATGTCCGGTAATCCATAGCTTTCTGAGCGCGTTGGCACCGTTGAACCCATGGCTCAGCGCATTTTCCACCAGCGGCTGAAGGGTCAGCTTGGGCACGGTCAGGCTCGTGAGGTTTTCCGGAACGTCTATGGTAAATTCAAGGTTGTCCTCATAGCGCGCCTTGGAAAGCATGAGATAGTAGCGCGCGTTTTCCAGTTCCTCGGCCATGGTGGCGGTGCGGGAGCGGGCATCGGTGGAATAGCGCAGCATCTGGGCAAACTGGTCGCAGATTTCGATGACGTCGTAGTTGCCGCTTTCCATGGATTTGGCGCTGATGATGTTGAGCGTATTATAGACAAAGTGGGGATTGATCTGCATTTGCAGGGCGCTGAGCTGGGCCTGCAGGGTGCCTTCACGCATGGCGATTTCGTTCAGGGTGCTTTCGCGCTGCTTGAGCATCAGGTTGTTGAAGGTGAGCTCCAGCTCGTGAATTTCGGGGTCGCCGGTGGAGGTGACGGTAGTGGACAGCGCCCGGCGTATGCTGGCTTCATCGCCGGGGGAACTGTCCACAGGAGATTGCTGCACCTTGCGCGTGAGCTGGCGGATGGACTGGGTAAGCCGCATGGAAACCAGCGCAATCAGGGCCAGCGTGGGAATCAGAATGAAAATGGACGTGCGGATGATGGTCTGATAAATGCGCGACAGGCTGGCTTCGATGATGGCGTTGTCCTTGGCCACATACAGGCTGAGGTTGAGCCACTCCACCCGCGTATGCACCACCGACTGGCTGATGCCCAATGCCGGATCGCTCCAGTCAACGATTTGGTCCTCCGGCATATCCGCGGGATAGGGGAGGGGCGTGCCGGTGCTGGAGTAAAGCAAGGTACCATCGTCAAAGCCCACCTGGATGGATGCGTTTTCCTGGCTGGCAATGTCCATGATGGATTCCAGCTCGGAAAATTCGTTGCTGACTTCCAGATAGCCAAGCGCATTGCCGTGATATACCACCGCGCGCACGATGCCGTACACCTGCATATCACGGCGCACCGCAAAAAAGTCGGAGTGCGAGGCCAGGATATGGCGCTGGGTGGGGGAGCGGTCCACCTCGTCCAGCCAGGGGAGGGCGGATATCACCTCTCCCGCCCGCTCGGTGCCGCTGACGAGGTAGTCGTCCTTTTCAAAACGGCTGGTGACAAAGTCGCCAGAGCGGGTATAAAAGCTGACGCGATAAAAGTTTTCCACCAGAGGAGACCGGTATAAAAGCTGCAAAACGGTGTTGCGCGCGGCCGTACCCACTTTTTGATCGTCGCTGTCGTCGCGTACAAACTGGTTGATTGCCGCCATGAAGGAGGCGTTATCCAGCAGTTCTTCCAAAACCAGGTCCATCAGGCTGATCTGCTGGTCCAGCGCCTCGGATACGGTATGGCTGATATTGTGAAACTGCTGGTTGGACAAATCCGTAAAGCTGTCGATGTTGAGCTGCGTGGAATAGGAAGAGAGAACAGTCACCGCAGCGAGCATCATGGCGGAAAACAAAAGCATCATCTTCACGTTCAGTTTCATGAATCCACCGCCTGTTGCAGGATACACCGATTATAGCACATGCATCTGCCCCGTATAAAGGAGACGGGTATGTGCAACCCCGCACTGTGCGGTATTTTACCTGCGGTTGTGCTGGATTTTGCTATTGCGGTCGGCAAAGGTGGATTTTTGCATGGCGGGTTTTATATCTTGTTGCGCCGAAGCGGCACAGGAAGCTTATAATGATGTTGAGAAAAGGCGGAGAAAATCGCCGAAAATGTTTGACCATCATAACGAGGAGGCATCACTCAATGAAGATCGCAAAGTCACTGAAATGGTTCAGCTTGGTTCTGGCACTGGTTTTGGCCATGTCCGGCTCCGCGCTGGCATATTCCGACAGGAATTTGGAAGCACCCAAGGCCAAGGATGTCGTCATTGACGGTGATCTGAGCGAATGGGATTTGACCCGGTGCCTGACGATTGACAGCGAAAGCCAGATTGTTGACCAGATTGAGCACTGGGATGGCGCCGAGGACTGCTCCATGGAAATCTACGCGATGTGGGATGAGGAAAACCTCTACATCGCCGCACGCGTGAAGGACGACACCCCCTTTGTCTACCGCGAAGGCTTCCCGCTGGACGAGCTGGATGCCATCATCCTGTTTTTGAGCACCAACCCGGATGCCGATCCTGACCGCACCGCCTATGAGGCCACCGACTGGCGCATTGTGCAGTCCACCGATGAATACGACTTTTTCAACTATGTAGACCGCAGCATGGTGGCCGATAACAAGGGCTATGAGACCCAGGGCGAATACGGCGACGAGCTGGTTTTTGATGACTACGAAGCCGCTACCGTGCGGGACAAGGAATACGGCGGATTGATTCTGGAAAGCAAAATCCCCCTGCATAACCTGTCCAACGACCAGATCCCGCAGCTGGTTCCCGCGGCGGGCATGACGATTGGTTTTGACTTCTCCGTGCTGGACGTGGACCTGCCCTGCCCCGGCATTCACAGCCTGCGCATGCAGTCCTCCGCCAATCTCGAAGGCCGCGACCGCACGCCCGCCAGCTACGATGTTGACACCAACCCCAGCCTGTGGGGCACGCTGACCTTTGTTGAAGAGTAAGGGAAGGAGGATTCCAAGAAGATGATCTTGAAAAAATTGGGCGCAATGGTTCTTGCAGCCGTGTTGGCGGCGGGTCTGCTGCCTGCCGGTGCCCTGGCGGCCAGGAACGAAAAAATGGACGCTGACCAGATGGACATCCCCGCCATTATCGAGGCAAAGGACGCCGAAGGGACGGTCAATGTGTACCACTGGTGGACCGCCGGCGGCGAAAAGGATGCCATTGAAAGCGTGGTTGACGGATTTTCCAATACGTACCCCAATATTCGGGCCAAGTCCAACGCCATCCCCGGCGGTGCGGGCGGCGCGATGGTCATGAAGGTCAAGGTGCTTCAGCAGGCCGGCAAGAGCCCGGAAACCTTCCAGGCGCACCCCGGCCAGGAGATCGAACCCTACCTGACCTCCGGCCTTCTGCTCAACCTTAACCAGGTATGGGACTATGCCTCCATCGGCACCCGCGCCCTGCCCGGTCTGGAGGACCTGTGCACCGCTTCGGACGGCAACAAGTATATCGTGCCCATCGGCATTCACAAGAGCAACGTGATCTTCTACAACATCCACGTATTTGAAAAGTATGGCGTGGAGATCCCCGATCACGAAAACATCACCTGGGATGAGTTCTGGTCCATCTGCGATCAGCTGGCCGCGGCCATGCCCGACGGCGAATATCCCATCGATCTGGGCGACCGAAAGGGCTGGCCCGCCTGCCAGGTGTTCGAGGACATCATGATGGGCACGGATCCCCAGATCTATGAGGACTTCATCAACGGCAACTACAACGTTGAGGACGTGACCAACGTGCTGTCCACCTATTCCCGCCTGATGGAATACGTGGCGCCCGACCACTCCAGCCGCGACTGGTACGAGACCTCCGGTCAGCTGGTGGCCGGAACCTACGCCATGCAGATCATGGGTGCGTGGATGCAGCCCCTGATGACCAGCATGGGCCAGGTGTATGGCGAGGACTATGGCGTGTTCACCTTCCCCGGCACGGAAAACTGGTTTGGCATGTGCATTGACGGCTTTGTGGTCAGCAACGACTCCGCCGACGTGGAGGCGGGCCTGCGCTGGGCGTATACCATGTCCACCCCTGAGGTGCAGACCGCTTTTTCCACCCTCAAGGAGTCCATCTCGCCCTATACGGATACCCCGGATGAAACCTATAACGAATTGACCCTGAAATTCAAAAACGAACTCACCGCGGAAACCACCAACGTGTTCCCCAGCTTTACCCACGGCACCGCGCTGCCCTGGAGCGCCTCCACCAGCCTGCAGACGCAGATTCAGGAGTTTGCCACCTCGGCCGAGCATGATGCGGAGTATTTTGCAAACAGGATCGTCAATATTCTCAAGGAAGCGGATGTGAAAGGAGACTGGAACCTTGTTGACTAACAAATTGTTCCGGCGCGGCCTGTCCCTTGCGGCGGCGGTGGCGCTGGCGGGAAGCATGATGGCGGGCACAGCCTTCGCCGAGGGGGAAAGCTATGAGCAGCCTGTGCTCGCCCCCCATGTCAAGTCCATCATCGAGGTGGACGGATATCAGTTTATCGACCTCAATGCCAACGGAGAACTGGATGTTTACGAGGACTGGCGCCAGGATGCCGACACCCGTGCGGATGATTTGGTCGGCCAGATGACCGTGCGTGAGAAGATTGCGCAGATGCAGCATCCCACCTTCCTGCCCCGTGCGGACGGTGAAATCCCTCCCTATCTGCAGGAGTGGTGCAACCAGGAAAGCATCGGCATGCTGCTGATCCGCGAACTGAGCAGCGTGGAGGCTGCCGCCACCACCATGAACACCATACAGGAATATGCGGAAGGCTCCCGTCTGGGCGTGCCGGTGCTGGTGTCCATGGACTCGGTCCACGGCCTGTCCTACGTATCCGGCTCGACGGTCACACCGCATAACCTCGCGCTGGCCGCAACCCGCGATGAGGAACTGGTGACCAGGCTGGCCGAAATCGCCCGTGAGGAGCATATCGCCGTGGGCGTGCGCATGACGCTGTCCCCCGAGGCGGATATCGCCTCCGAACCCCGCTGGGGCCGTGTGATGGAAACCTTCGGCGAAGATCCCGACCTGGTTACGCAGATGGTAACCGCGCAGGTGGTGGCCTTCCAGAATGGGGCGGATGGGCTCAACAGCGGCTCCATTGTGGCGTGCATGAAGCACTTTCCCGGCGCCGGCCCGCAGATGGACGGCAAGGATACCTCTCCCATTATTTCCAGCGAAGAAACGCTGCAAATTCACCTCAAGCCTTACTATTCGGCTCTGGAGGTCAACGTGGCTTCCATCATGCCGTACTACTCCGTGCCCCTTGCCCTGGACATGGAAAACTCCGCGATCGGCTCCAAGGCTACCCTCCAGGACCTGCTGAGGGATCAGATGGGTTTTGAGGGCATCATCCAGACCGACTGGGGCATGATCTGGGCCATTCAGGAGGCCCTGGGCACCATGACCGGCGAGGAGGTTTCCGACGAGGAAGCCATCCTGATCGGCGTGACCGAGAGCCGCGTGGACGGCATCGGCGGCGAGAGCATCCGGCTGATCGACCAGATGGAACAGTATACCAGCGAAGGAAAAATCGATGAGGAAATCCTCACCGCGGCTGCAAAGCGCATCGTCAAGGTCAAGTTTGAAATGGGCGTATTCGAAAACCCCTACTGCGACGTGGCGTATGCCGTGTCCTTCGTGGGCAACGAGGAGAGCAAGGCCGTGAATCTGGAGGCCGCCCGCAAGGCCATGACGCTGCTGAAGAATGACGGCATTCTGCCCCTGGACCCCAACGCCGAGCAGACCATTCTGGTGTGCGGCCCACGCGCGGGCGATATGGACTCGCTGGTGGGCGGCTGGTCCTCCGCACAGGAGGGACTGACCATCGCGGACGCGGTGGCCGAATATGCCGGCGAAAATACCACCGTCGTCTATGAGGCCGAGGATCTGGAACGGATCGCGGAGCTGGCCGAGGATGCGGACATCATCATCGTGTCCGTGGGCGAGCCCAGCTACCAGCATGATCCGCCGTGGGGCTATGATACGCTGGAAATCACCTCCAGCCAGCAGGAGATCCTGGAAACCGCCAAGGCCAGCGGCAAGCCCATTGTCACGGTGGTGACCGGTGGCCGCCCCTACATCCTGACCTGGTGCGACGAAAACACCAACGCCATTCTGGAGGCCTATTATCCGGGACAGCAGGGCGGCATCGCCATCGCCGAGACGCTCTATGGCATGAACAATCCCACCGGCAAGACCCCCATCCAGTTCCCGCGCGATATGGCGTCGGTCAACAATCAGGAGGGCGATGTGTCCTTTGATCTGGAGAACCCGCTGTATGACTACGGCTGGGGCCTGAGCTACGACGAATAAAAGGTAGGCAGGAGACAGGAGCAGGAACAGAGAGGGAAAACACGCGGCGCGCCACTGTGCGCCACCGCCGCCGCGCCTCCTTTCCCGCTCCTGTTTTCTTCAAACAAACGAATGGAGGCACTGCCTGTGGAGTCATTGTCCGAATTTCTTGAGAACCTCGGCTACATGACCTTTTCCCATGAAGGGTTCTGGGCCGTTCTGGCGGTGGTTGTGGCGGTTGTGGTCATCTACCAGCTGCTGGGCGCTTTTGCACCCAAAACCATCGCGCCGGTGCGGGGGTTTTTCAAGCGGCACCCGCTGGTGTGGCTGCTGATTCCCGCCGCGCTGCTCATTTACTTCGTCTACGTATCGCTGGGCTGGAACCTGTGGGTGTCCGTGTCCGACTGGGAGGCGGGCAACCTGGAAGCCAGCTATGGCTGGGGCGGCTTTGACAACTACGCCCGCATGTTCAGCAGTAGCCAGTTCTGGCCGACGCTGAAAAATACGCTGCTGCTGTTCTGCCTGATTCCCCTGTGCCTGCTGCTGGGCCTGGGGCTGGCGCTGATCATGGACCAGGGCCTGCGCGGTACGGCGGTATTCCGCACGCTGATTCTGCTGCCCTTTGCGCTGTCCTTTGTGGTTACGGGGACGGTGTGGGCTTACATGTACCGTCCCACCGGCGGGGTGCTCAACTCCTTTTTGAGCATTCTGGGGGTGGATGTGGCCGCGGCCATGAAGGAAGGCCACCTGATGTGGGCGTCCTCCAACAGCAGCATCATGCTGTCCATCATCATCGCCATGGTGTGGCAGTTTTCCGGGTACGTGGCGGTCATCTTCCTGGCGGCCATCAAAAACGTGCCCACCAACATCATCAATGCCGCCAAGCTGGATGGCGCCTACATGCCCCGCATTTATGGAAAGATGATCATTCCCCAGCTCAAGGGCGCCATGGGAAGCTGCATTACCATCCTGGCCATGTATGCGCTGCGCTCCTTCGACTTTATCGTATCACTGGTAGGGTACACCACCTCCTCCGCCTGGACGCTGCCCGTATGGATGTACAACGAGGCCTTTCAGAGCAACAACTTTGCCTACTCCGCGGCCATCAGCTGCTTCCTGCTGGCGCTGGTGCTGGTGCTGATTCTGCCGCTGACCTACTGGACCAACAGAAGGAAGTGAGCCTATGCAAAACGAACTGAACATTGAACGCAGCCGGGAAGGCCAGCAGGCGCAGACACTCAGAATCAGACCCCGCTGGCATATGACGGTGCTGCATGTGGTGTATTACCTCATCATGGTGGCCTTTTTGGTATTCTACATGCTGCCGTTCTGGGGTACGGTGATGACCTCGTTTAAAACCAACAGTGAAGTGATGACCACCACGCCTATCATGCCGCCTGCCGAGTGGACGCTGGAAGGCTATGCCAGCGCCATGGAGGAGCTGGGGCAGCCGCTTGGCATATCGCTGATCGTCACGCTGTTTGGTGCGACGGGATCGGTATTCCTGGGCTCGGTGTGCGCCTATGCGCTGAGCAAGTGGAAGTTCCGCCTGAACAATGTGTTCTTTATTGCGCTGGTGGCGGCCACCTATCTGCCCTTTCAGGCCATTTTGATTCCGCTTTTGCAGACGATTAACGCGCTGGAACTGTATGACAACGTGTGGGGTCTGGTGCTGGTGCACTCGGTTTTCGGCATGCCCATGTGCACGGTGATGATGCGCGGCTACTACGCCGATGTGCCCGACGCGCTGATTCGTCAGGCCATGATCGACGGCAACGGCATGTGGCAGATCTATCGCAAGATCGTCGTGCCCAACACCAAGATCGCCACCATTACTGTGTTTGTGTTCCAGTGCACCTCCATCTGGAACGAGATGCTCTTTGCCCTGGTGCTGGGCGGTTATGATTCCAAGCCCGCCACCATCGCCCTCAACGAGCTGGCCGGAACCATGGCGGCCGAGTTCAACGTGCAGATGGCAGGGTCGCTGATCCTTGCGCTGCCGGTTTTGATTCTCTACATTTTCATGGGCAAGTACCTCATCAGCGGCCAGATGAGCGGCGCTGTGACCGCATCGTAAGAAAGGAGAAACACAATGAAACACACGCTTAGGAAATGGGCTTCCCTGATGCTGTCCGCGCTGCTGTGCCTGTCGGCGCTGCCTGCCGCGTTGGCGGAGGAGACGGCGGCGCAGCCGGAGCTGGTGGCCAGGGTCAAGGAGATCATCGAAGTGGATGGTTACCAGTTTAAGGACCTGAACGCCAATGGCGAGCTGGACCCCTATGAGGACTGGCGCCTGACTCCCGAGGAACGTGCCGAGGACCTGCTCGGCCGGATGGACGCCACCCAGAAAGCCGCGCAGATGGTTCACCTCACGCTGGTAAGCAAGAAGGACGACTGGTTCAATGAAAGCAACGTCGGCTTTGCGCTGGTGTATGAGTATATCTTTGACAGCGCTGCCGAGGCGGCTCAGCGCACCAACGAAATCCAGGAGCTGTCGGAAAGCGCGCCTCTGGGCATTCCGGTCATCTTCTCCATGGATACGGAAGCGGGCGCGGCCTTTGTAAAGGATGCGACCTTCCTGCCGGATGAAATCAACCAGGGGGCCGTGGGCGATCCTGAACTGGTGGCACAGCTCAACGAGGTGCTGCGCACAGAACTGATGGCCGTGGGCGTGCGCATGGCGCTCAGCCCCGACGCGGACCTGATTACCGATCCCCGCTGGGGCCGCAATCAGGAATGCTACTCCGAGGACACCGATGTGGTGCAGTCGCTGATTGTGGCGGCCGTGCAGGCGCTGCAGGGCGGCAGCACCCTCACGGAGGATTCCGTCATCGCCACGGTCAAGCACTTCCCGGGCTCCGGGGCACAAACCGACGGTGTGGACGGCACTCCTCTGACCATTCAGGAGGATTCCATCGACCTGCATCTGGCCGGCTTTAAGGCAGCTATCGAGGCGGGCGTGGCGGCCGTCATGCCCTACGGGTACTCGACCGTCCCCTACCTGGGCGGCGATGCGGTGGAGAATTCCGCCGATCAGTCCGCGGCGGTCATGACCGACCTTCTGCGCGGCGAACTGGGCTATACGGGCATTATCCAGACCGACTGGGGCCTGAACTTTGTAGGGGCTGCCAACGCCGGCGCGGACATCCTGGGCGGCGCGGGCGTGCGTTCCACCCGTCAGCTGGTGGAAGGCGTGGACGAGGAGCGTCTGACCGACGCCTGCCGCCGGATTCTGGTGGCGAAATTCCAGCTGGGCATCTTTGAAAACCCCTATGTGGATGAAGAGGCTGCCGCGGCTGTGCTGGGCAGCGAGGAGCACCGCGCGATCGCCCGCGATGCTGCCGCCAGGTCCCTGACGCTGATCAAGTACGAAAATGCCGCCGCGCTGGCGGATCAGAATATTGTGGTGGCGGGCGCGCTGGCGCAGGATGTGCGCGCGCTCAACAGCGGCTGGACCGCCAAGGATCCCATCGAAATCGAGGGAACGACCCTTCTTGAGGCCTTCCAGAACAAAGCGGGTGCGGAGAATGTGACCTACGTCGCCGATGCGACCCAGGTGCCCGAAGACCTCAGCGGCACAACCGCCATCGTGGTCATCGGGGAGGAGAGCGGCACCCACGAGCCGTCCTGGGGCACGGAAACCCTGGAATTCCCCCAGGAGCAGGTGGACCTGGTGAAGGCCCTCAAGGATGCCGGCGCCAACGTGGTTGAAGTGGTGCTGATGAACCGCGCCTATGTGATGACCGAAATGGTGGACCTTGCCGACAGCGTGTTGCTGGCCTACCGTCCCGGCGTCACCTGCGGCGCGGAGGCCGTGGTCAATGCGCTCTACGGCGAGACGCCCATTACCGGCAAAACGCCCTTCCAGATTCCCCGCACCATGGAGCAGGTGCTGAGCCAGCGCGAGGATCTGCCCAAGGATATTGAGGACCCGCTGTTTGAGTATGGCTTTGGCATCGAGGTGGACAGCTTCGGCGCCTGACCCGCCCGGTCAATGGCTGAGCCGCTTCGGAGAGGCTGAACGCAGCTTCTCCGAGGCCCGGCCTTCCGGCAGGGAATTCCCAATTGCTGTTTTGAGAAAGGTGATCATATGGCTTCCATCAGTATTCAGGATATGAGCGTGTCCTACAACCGGGGCAAATCCTACGTGCTGGATAAGCTGAACCTTGAGGTGAAGGACGGCGAGTTCTGCGTGTTTCTTGGGCCGTCGGGCTGCGGAAAATCCACGGCGATGCACTGCATCGCCGGGCTGCTGCATCCCGTGCACGGCGAAATCCGCTTCGGGGACGACGTGATGACCCGCGTGAGCGAAGGAAGCAGGGACAAGACCTTTGTGCCCCCGCAGGAGCGCAACATCGCCATGGTATTTCAGGAATACGCGCTGTATCCCAACATGACCGTCCGTGAAAACATGTCCTTTGCCCTGAAAACCAAGAAGGCCCCCAAGGAGGAAATCAACAAGCGGGTGGATTACATGGCCCGGATGCTCTCCATCGAGCAGCTTCTGGACCGCCGCCCTGCCGAGCTTTCCGGCGGCCAGCGCCAGCGCGTGGCGTTGGGACGCGCCCTGGTGCGCGATCCGCAGGTGTTTCTGCTGGACGAGCCTCTGGGCAACCTGGATGCCAAGCTGCGCGATCAGGTGCGCTACGAGCTGAAGAAAATTCAGCTCCAGCTCGGAATTACCACCATCTATGTAACCCATGACCAGACCGAGGCCATGACCATGGCCGATCACATCGTGCTGCTCAAGGATGGGCATATCATGCAGCAGGGTACGCCCGACGAATTGTACGACCATCCGGCCAACGAGTTTGTCGCGGGATTTCTGGGAACGCCGCAGATCAACCTGTTTCCCTGCAAAGTGGTACGCAGGGATGGCGGCCTGACGCTGGATGCAGGCGATTTTGCCATCAGCGTTCCCGATGCGTTGAAGGCGTGCCTGGAGGACTATGAGGGGCGCAAGGTGGACCTGGGTATCCGCCCGTCCGATTTTGAGCTTGCCCATGACGGGGCAAACGCCATCCATGCCCATGTGGACTCCATCGAACCGCTGGGCGACGCCTATCTGATCTATGTGCGGGTAGGGGAAAAGGTCGTGGTGTTCAAATACACGGGCGAAAAGAAGCCGGAACAAAAGGAACTGGTGCTGACGGCCAATCTTGAGAAGCTGCACCTGTTTGATCCGGAAACCCAAAACCGCATCAATGCCTGATGAACAGGCCTGACAGGGGGGGACGGCAGCGCCGTCCCCCCCTGAATATTATTCAAATCACATTCCATCATAGAAATCGTGCTTTTGCGCTTGCTGGATGTTTGATACACCCGGAAAAAGCGCGCTGCCGCAAGGCCAGGCAAAGCAACGGAAGCAAAGGTTGCCCCGTGGGCGACAAGCAACCAGAAAGCCGGAGAAAAACAAGTTGCAGGCACAGTTCACACACGGCGATGAGAAAGCGACGCTCAACGCTTTGTCCGCAACCTGAGGCAGAAGCCGTGGGCCCCTGCCTTCTGGCTTAAGACCGCGCCGAAGACAAAGGGTTTATTCCTCCTCGCCAGAGAAATACTGGGAGGGGGTTTTACCTGTATACTGATGAAATACCTTGGAAAAATAGGAGGACCCTTCATAACCGACGCAGGCGGCTACTTCACGAAGGAGCATATTGGGCTTTTCCTGAAGAATGCGGATCGCAGCATCCATGCGGCAGCGGGTGAGATAGGTGTTGAAGGTGGTGTTTCCATACTTGCGAAACAGGCGACTGAGGTAGGTCTGCGAAATGCCCATCTCGTCGCAGATGCTCTGCATGCTCAGGGGCTGTGCATAGTTGTCCTCGATATACTGTACGGCGCAGTCGTAGAGCTCCTGGGCTGTCATCTTGCGGTCAAAGGTCGTATCGCTGTCAAACAGCAGGCTGTAGATGCTGGCCATGAGGTCGCCATAAGAGGCGGCACAGTGTATGAGCTCGTCGATTTCCAAGAGGATATCCGTAAGACGGCTGTTGGTGGGTTGATGCACAGTGGCCAGCTGATGAATGATCTGGTGGACCATATGCCATACCTGACGCTGAGGAACCTGACCGTTTTCCCATTGCACGGCCTGAGAAATAAAGAAATCCTTTACCAGATGCTTTTTGCCCGTGCTCACAAAGTAGCCAAGCTGGCGTAGCGTGGCGGCGGAAAGGGTCAGCCGTTCCTCCCGGACGGAACCGCCGCTGTATTTGAGGATCTGATGTTTGCCGATTACGGTTTTCTGATAGATGATCTCCATGGACTGCTCAATGAAACTGGGCAAATATTCCATGGGCTGCGCCGTGGGCATATACACCATGGTCCAGGTGGCCTGGGTGCTTGCCTGCGTAACAAATACGCTCAGGTTCATCAGAAAGTTTTCCACATGATCGTCTTTGGAAATGAGAATGCGCTCTTCCTCGTCCCGGCCGCTGAGAATCAGAAAGTGATCTTGCGGAGGCGTCAGCAGGCGGGTGACACCGAGCTTTTTGGGAAGACGCAAGTTGAGGTTTCCCAACAATACATAGGCAAAATACCAGTCCCGGCGCGCAAACAGCCGGGTAGCGGCCGCTTCGTCATAGGGCTGATGGCAGGCGATAGCAGGAAGAAGGGAGGCCGCCTGCTCCAGATATTCGCTGTCCAGCTTTTCCTGTATGGATTGCAATATGGATGTCATTTTGGTAATGCTGACGGGCTTGAGCACATACTCGTCCACACCGGCCTGGATGGCTCCCTGGGCATATTCAAATTCTCCATAGCCGCTGATGATGACAATGTGAAGATCCGGCTGGAGTTTTTTTGCGCTCTGGGCCAGCTCAATACCTGACATGCCGTGCATGCTGATGTCCGTAATCAGCAGATCGATTGCCTGCGCCTGCAAAACCTTCAGCGCAGCTTCGCCGCTGATGACTGCGTCAACAATTTGAAACTGAGAACAAAACTGCTGGATGATATTGCGCGTGTAGCGCAGGGCAGGCATCTCGTCATCCGCAATCAGCACGCGGTACATGTCAGCGCTCCTTCCATCAAAGCATCTGTTATCAGAAAGTAGTATAAGTATAGCACATCAAATTGGATTAATCAGTACAGTGCAGGTTTTTTTACGGCCTGTGCTGGATTTTTTCATCCCATTAAGATATATGTTTAACAATTGGGAGTTAGATTACACTTGTACACTTTCATATGGATGAAAGTAAAATGGACATTAGAAAAGAGCATGGGTTGTACTGTATTTTTCAAATTGTTTCTATGAAAGACTGCTTTTTTTCATTGCTTGTGCTTTATTATCAAAACTTTGAGAGGAAGAAACAGTTTATAATATGAACAAGGAAAGGGGGACTTTCCCGTTTCAATAGAGGAAGGGCAAACTGGCTATTATCAAAAGATAAGCTGGTGTAGTCTAAAAAACGGAAGGTTCCTTTACATGGCCGGCTGGAATGTATTTTGATTCAATGGGAGGTGTTGAAAAAGCATTAATGCCTTTGCTAACAATGAATGAACCAAAAGATCGTCGAAGGGGGATAAAATCATGAAAAAAATATCATTAACTCTGGCTATTATGATGATGCTTACGTTGATCCAAATTCCCACGTTAGCCGAAACGACTGAAAATGATCAACGCATGCTCGAAGCGATTGAATGGAATCTTATTCCGGCAGAGGGTGAACAGGTTGAACTCGGTTATGTGGAAGGAACAACAATTCTGGAGGAAGATGACCTCAAATTTAAGGATTTAAATAGCAATGGAAAACTGGATATATATGAAGACTGGCGCCAGGATGTAAGCGCGCGAGTAGCTGACCTGATATCACAGATGACTCTGGAGGAAAAGGTTGGCCTCATGATTCATTGCAACACTAATGGTCAGTATAATGGCACCTACCCTGCCACATGGGAATATATTTATGAGCAAAATTGCCCTTATGAAGTGGTTGAGGGAAGCGACACAAGTGGGTATTCTTCTTGGTGGTATGTAAACAAATATAATATCCGCCATTTTCTGGATAACAGCAACGGTACTCCTGCGGAACAGGCGATAGTCCACAATGCCATACAGAAGCTTTGCGAAGAAAGCCGTATGGGTATTCCTATGACCTTCTCTTGTGACCGTTATTATAATGGCTGGGGTGGTTGGACCGATGTTGCAAAAGATGCACTCGGTACCGCCAACGATAAGGAACTTATGATTGAGCTTATTAACGGCTGGATGAAAGAAATGAAGGCTATTGGTTACCAGATGGTGCTGCAACCCGCTAGTGTTGAACTGGGATCATTCTTTGGGGAAGATCCAGAGTACGTTGCGGATATGACTTTTACCGAAATCAACGCCATCGTGTCTAATGGTATCCAGAGCTGCGCAAAGCATTGGATCGCTCGTGGCGGAGATGCATCCTTTGCGGACGCTCGTAGCGTTGCCCAGACTGTAGATAACTGGATGGTACCGTGGCAAGCCGCTGTCGCTGCAAATACCAGCTATATTATGTGCAGTCAGGTGCCTGGCTTAGATAATACCTCTGAAGTTGTTTTCGATAAAAATTCGATGCAATATCTACGCGAAAAACTCGGATATGATGGAGTTGTTCTCACAGACTGGACTCAGATTGCGGCATGGGGTAATATTACCAACAGCGAACCCACCACTGACGGTGTTGTGTTAAAAGATCTTAATCTTAAAGAGCTTTATGCAATGATGTTCTCCAATGGTGTGGATCAAGTTGGCAACATTAGCGTTTTTCCCGGCCAAGACCACACTGTTTACTATATGTCGTCAGCATATCCTGAGGCAATAGTCGCCTCGGTAGAGGAAGGATATATGGATGAATCCGTGGTGAATGCTGCGGCCGGCCGAATTCTGGCTGTAAAGTTTGAATATGGCATGTTTGAGAATTCTTATGTTGATCCACAGGCTGCTATGGAACTGTGTGCTAGTGAAGAATATTTAGCAGATCCGTGGGATATTGTATATCCAGAAGATCTCGCTGCTGCACGTAATCCAGAATTACTAGCTTTGGAACGTCAACTTCAAGTCGAGTCTACAGTATTGATTAAAAATGACGACAATCTTCTTCCGCTTACAGCTGGGACTACAGTATTTTTTGCCTCTACCAACGAGTTGAATCAAAAAATGTATGCTGAGGCATTAGCTGAAAAGCTGGCGCTTGTAGATTCCATGGAGGCAGCGGATGTGATCGTGCTGGACATCACAATTTTCAACGATGAGGCGGAACTGCTGGTAGATGACGCTAAGAGTGCTGATAAACCGCTGGTATTTGTAAGTAACACAGTTGATCCAAATACTTGGGCTATTGAGAATGCTGATGCGTTGCTGTTTGTAAACTATGATAGCACACCGGGCTACAATACTTCTCCGGAAAATTTCAGTTTCTCCATGGAGCCGATAGTATTTACGGATCTCCTCTTGGGAACTGCTGAACCAAGCGGTATTGTTGTGAAAGAAATTGCTCGGGATTCCATGATGGATGGTATGCAGTGGAAAGATTTGGCGGGAGACCAGGGCGCTTCTGATTATGTTCGGTTGATGCTGCTGGCAACAATGAAGGAACATCCCGAAGTGGCTGTGCCCAATAATTGGGGCGATCCTTTGCTGTGTTACAAATATGGTATGCGTTATGGAAGCACTTCGGAATTTGAATATGATACTCTGATTGTGCCCACTGAAGCAGTCGAAACCGTTGGCTCTTTCAACCGCAAGGTGATCAAAAGCCAGCAGAAAGTCATGAAGTCTGGAGAAACCTTCAATATAAGTTTCTTGCTGTGGAATCATGGCGATAGTGGTATGACCACGGTGCAGGTTTGTGAAGGAGAAAGAGTGCTTACCGAAAAAATCATGGCTGTAAATGGTAATAGCTGGCGTGTTGTTGAGATTCCTATTACGCTTGAAGGCGCGGGTGAGCATGTAATAACTGTTGGAGACTTGACAGCGACTATTGTTGTTGAGTAATATAAAACTATAGCTTCTTTACGAGTAGTGCGTCCAGACGACCTACTCGTAAAGACTTTATTTAATAAGGATGTGAATATTGAATGAAGAAGTTTGGGATGCTGTTGATTGCGCTTATAATGATTATTACCAGCGCTTCAGCACGGCAGGAAGTCGCCACAACAACGGCAGCTAAAATGAAGTCGCCAATTGTCATAGATGGGGTTTTGGATGAATGGAATTTAGATTCACCTATTATCATCAATAGCGAGTCTCAAGTAATACGCGATCCGAGCTTTTGGCAGGGCGAATTGGATTTGAGCTGTACCGCTTATGTCATGTGGGATGAAACGAATCTGTATCTTGCGGTGGATGTAAAGGAAGATACACCTTTTGGTGCGATTGAAATGCTGCCACTAGATGGTGAGGATAATTTCAAACTATATATTTCAACAGATCCCTCTGCTGATCCTATGCGTACAGCGTATGCTACCAACGACTTTCTTCTTTATATTATCACCGATAATTTGTATTGGGATACAGCCTTTGATCGTAGTATGGTTGATAAAGAAGTGCGTCAACGCTTTACTTCCAAGGGAATGGATGGTGGCGGCGACGTTTTAGAAGGGTTCCAGCGTGCAGCATTACAAACTGCAGATGGATTTATTTTTGAGGCTGCTATCCCATGGATAAATTTTTCAAGTGAAGAAATTCCCGTATACACCCCCGCTGCGGGCGATACGGTCAACTTTGACTTTGCTATTACCGACATTTCCTATCCCTGCCCCGGCACCGAGTACATCCCCCAGATGGCCTGGACGGGTACGCTGGATATCAACACCAATCCCAGCCTGTGGGGCCGCCTGACGTTCGCTGAGTAAGCTGCGACCAGCCCATTGGGTAAAAAGCCCAATGCTTCTGGCAGCCTTTGAGGGGCTGGAGCCGCAGGGTTAAGGTACTGTGACAGCCGAAGAACCGGCAAGCCGGGGAAAGCCCATCGACATGCTTTCCCCGGCTTTTACTTTCCGAACCAAACGACGGGAGAGAAAAGCGCTATGAAAAAAATGATGGGACTGCTGTTCCTGCTGGCGCTGCTTTTGTGCTGCGCGGCGGCACGGGCGGATGAAATCGTGGTGCAGCCCGACGGTACAGCCAGCCTGACGGAAGCGGTGGCGAAGGCCCGTCCCGGAGACATCATTCATCTTGCAGCCGGAGTCTATACACAGGCGACCGAAACCTACCCCATTGTTATCGATAAGCCGCTGACCTTGATTGGGGAGGAGGGGGCCGTGCTGGAAAGCCCGCCCTTTACGCCGCTGCTCAATGTTACGGCACCGGACGTGACGGTAGAAAACATTGACTTTCATCTGCTGCGGTATGGCATTGTGGGTATGGCGGACTGGCTTAGCGTAAAAGACTGTAGCTTTCTCCTTTATGATGACACCTATCGGGTGTCCTCCTGCGGTATCTGGCTGGCAGGAGCCAAGAACGCCTCATTAACCGGCAACCGCTTTATCGGCTGTGGCGTATGCCTTGCCGGACCGCCCATTACCGAAAGCAGCTTTGGAAAACCGGTGCTTACGGGATTGTATGAGGTTGGAGATGACATAGAATTCTTTACCACACACCTTATGGAAAACAACCTGGTCAACGGCAGGCCTCTGTACTACTTTGTCGGCGCTGACGGACTGATGGCGCCGACAGATGCGGGCGAACTTATCGTGACGGTGAGCAGCGATGTAACGGTAGCCGATGTGGACGTATCGGATTGCAGCATGGGACTGATTGTGGCCTATTGCAGCGACGTGTCCGTCCAGCGGGTAACGGCAGACCGATGCGGGATATTTGGTACGTATTTTGCGTACGTGGACGGGGCGGAAATGGTGGATACCAGCGCTGCAGACACCAATCACGCTCTGGACTTCCGGGCCTGCAAAAATCTGCTTTTGAAAGACTGTCGGGCCATTGACTGCGACCAGGGCATCTTCTTTTCCTACGTGGATGACAGCCGTATTCAAAACTGCGAAGCAACGGGCACCGGCCAGGGGTTCTTCTTTGCCGCGGGTAACCACAACACGGTTTCCCAGTGCCGGGCTGATCACTGTGAAAACGGCATGAATGTACAGAAGGAAAACGACATGCTGATTCTTAACAGCACGTTTACGGGCAACACGGTCTGCGCCCTGCGCCTTGACGTGTCGCCCTCCATTGTGGTGGATAACGCCTTTTCAAACAACTGGGTGGACATCATGGCGTACGGTGACGCCGAGGTGACCATCGCCAACAATACGCTTGAGGGCAGCGGCTCGTGCGCCCTTTACCTCAGGGACCTGCCATACTGCCGCATTCTGGCCAACCATTTTCAAAACAGCCTTGGCAGCAGCATTCAGTGTCAGGGTGATATGGGCGGCACAGTCCTGAACGATAACGAGGTGGATAAACCGATTGAAATAATGCCGGAAGCATAGCCGCCATATCCAGGCCTGCCGGATGAGCGCAGGGCCGCCTTCCAGCCTTGCCCCAGCAGAACGGACCGGGATGCTGTGGGAGAGAGGCAACGGGCCGGCATGAGCCCAAAAGGCATGCAGTCTCCGGCATGGGAGAGCGCTCCTCTGACTCTTGTGCCGATGCGGACGTTCGCAACGGGGTGCCCGATTCAGGCCGTTGAGAGACTGCCCAAAACCGGCTTTTTACAGGAGGGTTCGTAACCTCCCATCGTCGCAGAGGGTGCTGATGGCACCCTCTGCTCGTTTGGGTTGCGCGCAAATACAGATGCTGCCGGGCTTTTTCGACATGCTGCCAAGCATTACCAACGGCCTGCGCAGTGCATGGGCAGAGCGCTGGCGTTTTGACTGCCAGTCAGCGACGCCTTCTTCCCCGCAAAAGGCTTGCCGGGGCAGGCCCCGGTCATGCCCTCCTCCGGCCTAGAGCGCGAACAGCGTAATCTCCGTGGGATAGAGAACGGAGCTCTGGAACCGGAGATAGAACCGGTAATCGCTGCACCAGTCATGGATCATGCGGGGAATCTTCCACAGATCCTCGTTGTTGTGGTAGACCGAGATCAGCAGCTTGGGATGGTCCTTTAGGATATGGCCTTTGGCCCCCAGCAGCGCCCGCTGCTCATGACCTTCAATATCGGCCTTGATCAAAGTGACCGGCTCCTGAATATCGGCGTCCAATGTGGTTACGGGGATTTCACCGCCCGTCTCGTCGCTCAGGGTGTTGGCCGAGGTGCTGGCCGCGTTGACCGCAAGGGACATGAACCCCTCCACGTCGCTTATGCCCTTTTGGCGCAGGTCGATATCCCGGTAGCCGGCCAGGTTTTTCTGAAGCTGTTCAAAGGTGCCGGGCGTGATCTCATAGCAGTATATTTTTTTGTAGCAGTCTTCGCCGTACTGCTCCAGATAGGTAAGCACCGTATCGCCGATATAGGCGCCCAAATCAACGATCACTTCGTTTTCATCACACGAAAGCAGATCCAGGTCGAAATAGCTGCTGAAGAGATATTCCTTGGCCTGGGACGTGGCGACAAAATCGTAGCGGTACCAGTTGCTCAAGATGGCGTACAGGGTTTTTCTGGAACGGTAATCGGCCAACCGGCGGTAGAGCCATGCAAAATCCTCCATGTGCCCGGAAAGAGCCTGCTGCTTGAGCGCGATTTCTTCATAGTCGCCCCGGTCGATATCCAGATTTCCCCAATAGGGGTACTGGGAAAAGAAGGTCATCAGCCCCCGCTTGGCTGGCTCCGGCACAGCGTCAAAGCTTTTGCGCATGCGGTAGTACAGCTCTTTTTCATCCAGCGAGCGGATTTCGTCCGCCAGGCTGAAAAAAGCTTTGTCAATGCAGTTCATTCCATCACCTCCGCCCAAGGATATGGCGGCGAGGCGATGGGCATGCACGGGCCCCGTCAGGCGTCCCAGCGCGGATCGCGTGGCCGGGCGGCCTTTTTTTCGTCCTCCGGGAAAATATAGCTGATCTCCATGTAATCGAAGGGAACGGCTTCCATAAAATGCTCCGGCAGGAAACGGGTCAGGGCATATTCGTCCCAGTCGGCGCGGTGGCGCGGCAGCCAGACCGGCTGGCTCAGGTCCAGTTTGGGCAGCAGCTCGCGCAGGGCGGCTTCCGGATCGTCGCGCGTGCAGGGCACGGCGGCGTCCCGCTCCACGCGATGGCGTTTCATCAGGCGTACCCACAGGCGGCCGGGGGCGGCATGGTCCATGGCTTGGTTCCCTCCTTTGCAGCGTACAGCCATTATACACGCAGGAGGAGCCGCATGCAAGACAGGCGCGGACTTTGCTTGACCTGAGGGATTTTTGTTATATAATAGGGTAGAATGGAGCAAAGTAACGGCAAATGCCGCTGATACCCTAAGGAGGTACTATGCCTACCGCAATCGCTTATCGCCGCGCGCCCCTGGTGGACCCCGCGCTTGTGCCGCTGTCGGATGCCGCCGTGCATGCCGACGGCCTGCAGAAGCAGCTGACCGATTTGGCCCTTGGGCTGGTGGATCTCAACCGCATGTCGCCTCTGGACGCGGCGCTGGCCACCAAGCTGGGGGGCTATACGGAAACCCCGCCTTTCCCGGATGTGGAAGCGGCGGCGGGCCTGCTGCCCAATGAGCCGGAGCGCTTTGCGGCGCTGCTTCGCGCGGCGTCGATGCTGGCCTCCATGGAACGTGACAAGCAGGCCATGCTGCGGGTGCTGGGCGGCATGCGCGCCTTTCTGGACGCACTGGGAGAGCTGAACGAGGAACGGCTGTTTGCGTGCGGCGCGGACATTTTGCGGCTGGCGGTGGATCTCTACCGCCGGACGGGCCAGCCGTTTTTGCTGAGCCTGATGGAGAGCCTGCGTTCCCGTCTGCCGGATGTGAGCGGTCTGATGCATATGTTTCCCTTTCAGCGGGAGTACCGCCCCGAGACCGGCGCGCATACGCCGGATGAGGAGGCGTATTACGCGCGTATGCAGCGCTTTGCCACCGGCAAGGGCACGGCCGACGCGCTGGCCATGACCGCGCTGATCGCCCAGTACAGCGGTTCGGGCCGCGACGCCGCGGCGGGAAAGGCGGGCCTGACCGCGCTTTCCCGCTACCACGGCATGCCAAGCGGCGCGTTCTCGGCCGATCCTTTTCTGGCGGGGCGAGACCCGGCCCGCGCGGTGGAACTGCCCGCGGCCTGCGCCCAGGCGGAGGCGTATTTTGACGCGCTGTGCCAGTCCGGTGACTCCGCCATGGCCGACCGGCTGGAAATGCTGCTGCTGAACGTGCTTCCCGATTTGCTGACGCCTGAGGGCGTGCGTTCCCTTTCGCCCACCAACCGCCTTGCCGGGGATGAGAGCTGCCAGGCCCAGTCCCCCGAACCCGATGAGGTATCGGCGCTTCTGCGCGCGCTGTATGCCATTCGCCGCAGCGTGTGGATGAGCCAGGACGATGACACGCTGGCCTATGCGCTGCCGGTGGCGGGGGGATGCCTCACGCGCCTGGGCGGCGTGCCGGTCAGGTTCACCGCTGCGGTTTCGGGTGTGTTCCAGCGGGAGATCACCATCCGGGTGGAATGCCGGCAGGCGGTGCCCGCCACGCTGCGCCTGCGCGTGCCCGGCTATGCCGACGGCGCGCAGATCAGCGTCAACGGCGCACGGCCCCAGGCGGTGGCCCAGGGGGAATGGCATAGCCTCCGCCGCACCTATCAGAACGGAGATATCATCACCCTGCGGCTGGGACTGTCGCCGCGGCTGGAGACGGGCTACCGCGGCAGTGTGAGCCTGTATGTGGGCGCGCGCCTGATGGCGCTGGCCCTGCCGGATGAAAATGTGGCATGGCGCTATGCCATTCACTCCGGCAATCCGATTACGCCCGTGGAGGAGGACGGCGTGCCCTATGCGCTGGCCGCCGCGTGCGAGGCGCCCATGTGGAGGGAAAAGGCCGGGTTCATTTTGCCGCCGCCCCAGGGCGTACCGGCGGGCCCGGCCTATGAGCTGACCCTGATCCCCTTTGCGGGCACGGGCGGACGCATCGCGTCGTTCCCCTGTGTGGTGGAGCGCTGACGGGATGGGACAGACGTACCAAACCGTATTATGTCTGGCCCCCATGGCGGGCATCACGGACTGGCCCATGCGGGTGCTGTGCTACCGCATGGGCGCGGACTACGCATGCTCCGAGATGGTCAGCGCCATTGGTTACCTGTGCGCCAAGCCCGGCAACGACGCCTACCGCCGCCTGCTGGCCGTTCACCCCGAAGAGGGCAACACCGCCTGCCAGATCTTTGGCAAGGACCCGTCCGTGATGGGAGAGGCCGCCGCGAAGGTCACGGCGCTGGGGCGCTTCCGGTCGCTGGATATCAACATGGGCTGCCCGGCCCGCAAGGTGGTGTCCTCCGGCGAGGGAAGCGCGCTTCTGCTGGACCCGGACCGCGCGTACCGGGTGATGGAGGCGGTCAGGCAAAACACCAGCTTGCCCGTCACCGTCAAAACCCGCCTGGGATACGATACAGACAGCATGAACGCATTGGAGCTGGGACGCGCGGCGCAGCAGCTGGGCCTGCGGTGGATCGCCATTCATGGCCGCACGCGGCAGCAGCAGTACGCCGGCACGGCGGACTGGGCGGCCATCGGGGAGCTGAAGGCCCGCCTGACCCTTCCGGTCATCGCCAACGGCGACGTGTTCGCTCCCGGTGACGCCGCGCGCATGCTGAAGGAGACCGGCGCGGACGGGGTGATGATCGGCCGTGGCGCGATGGGCAATCCCTGGCTGTTCCGCGAGGCGAGAAGGGCCCTGGAGGGCGGCGCGCCCCAAGCGGTATCCCTGAACGAGCGTATCGACACGGCGGTGCTGCACGCCCGCTGGATGGTGGATTTCAAGGGCGAACGCCTGGGCGTGATGGAAATGCGCAAACATGTGGGACACTATATCAGCGGCCTGAGGGGCGCGACGGCCATCCGGCGGCAGGTGAATTTTGCCAGCACGCTGGATGAGCTGACCGGGCTTCTGGAGGGCCTGAGAACCGGCGAAAAGGAGTGAAAGGCATGAAAAAAGTGTGGAAAGCGCTGGCGGCGTTTCTGCTTGCGCTGATGCTGCCGCTCGGCGGTGCGTGTGCGAGTATCGCGGGCCTGGATGAAACGCTTGCAGGCTATTTGGATACGGACGGCGATCTGCGCTACAGCTTTGCCCTGCAGGTGGGGACGCTCCTGCCCTACGGCGAGGAAACGCTGACGATGATGAACGGCGTGCTGGAGCATATCCGCGTGGCCGCGTCCGAGACGGACGCAGGGGCCGAAAGCACGCTTGCTCTTTGCGTGGACGGCGAGAGCGTGATGGACCTCAACCAGCACAAGGCGGGGGAGAGCACCTCGCTGACCACCTCGCTCCTGCCCAACCGCACGCTGGTCAGCGGCGGATCTCCGCTGGACCTGTTGATGGGGACGGAAAATGGCGAAGCGGAATTTGACGCGCTGCTGGCCATTCAGGAGGTTGAGGGCTGCTACCAGACCCTGACCGACGCCATCTTGCCCTACGCCGAGCAGAAGAAGGCCAACTACAAGATCAAGGATATCGCCACCTCGCGCTGGAGCCGCATCGCGCGGCTGACCACCGAGCAGAGCACGGAGCTGGCGCCGCTGATTGCGCAGGTGCTGGGCTGCGGCATGGACGCGGCCTTCCGTGCTGAACTGGAGAAAATGACCTATTCCAAGGGCTTCATCGTGGGCCTGTACCAGTCCGAGGAAAACGGCGAGGACTTGGCCGTCTATATCAAGGGCACCGTCACCATGGGGGACGGCACCACGAGGCAGCTGTCGTATCAGTGGGCTTTTACGGGCGACGCGGCGGAGCGCATCGACACCTATAAATTTGAGCTGACCCAGGGCAAGGGCGACGCGGAAAACCGCACGATCTCCGCTACCTACCGGCGCGGGGAGGCGGAAGGCGCCTTCTCCGTAAAGGGCGAGTGGTCCGCCGCCATCAAGCGGGGCACCTCCACCGTGACCACCACGGTGGAGCACGACCTCACCGGCGCTTCCGGGTCCGGCGATCGCACGCTGGAGGGTACGGTCATAACCGCGGTCAAGACGGCGGCCGACGGGGAGACCGAAACCGTCACCACCACGCTGACCCCCGCGATGAAGCTGTCCTCTGCGCAGGAGGGTGAGATCCTCACGGGAACGGTGGCGCTGGAGGAGATGACCGGCAAGAACGTGACCAAGGCGCTCACCTTTACCTTTGACGAGGAGCCCGTGCAGGTGACGGACCAGCCGGAGGAAAGCGCCGACATGGCGTCCGCCGCAGAGGACGGCGAGCCGGTCTACGATCCCATGCCCCAGAGCAGCCTGAGCCAGAACGAGGAGCCCGTGGACGGCGTGGATTCGGATTATCTGGTGGGACAGCCGCCCATCGGTTACCAGATCTACAAAGTGCCGGACACCATGCAGACCTATGATCTGGACACCGCGCAGGCGGACCAGCTGGAAGCGCTGCGGGGCGAGCTGTATCAGAACCTGGCCGGGCGGCTGCTCGCCGCGCTGGCCAAGCTGCCTGCCGAGGATGCCGCGCTGCTTGCGGACAACCTGTCCGAGGAGGACTACGCGGCGTTCCTGGAGCTGGCGCAACCTTGACGAAACAAAAGGAGGCCCGTGCATGAAACGGTTTTTTTGCCTGCTGATGAGCCTGATGTGCCTGTGCCTGTCTGCCGCTCATGCCACCGGGGTCGATGCGGAGGATTATACCGTCGCCGGCAAGCTGGTCAAGCAGCTGTGGGCGGGCAGCGGCTTCAGCGCCACCGTGTCGGTGGAGATCGCGGCCAGGGAAGGCACGCAGGCGATGAGCACGCTCAAGCCCATCGTGATGGACCTGAGCTATATCTATGTGCGTCCCACCGCTACGGAGACGGCGGAGCACCGCGCCGACGTGGTGCTTCTGGACGGAGAGAGCGCCGTCAGCGCGGCACACGCGCAGATCAAGGACGGCGCGCTGGCCGTGCAGGCCGACGTCATCAGCCCCGACTGGTACAGCTTCGGAGAAGCGCCCGCGCAGAGTGGGGAGACCGCCGGGAACTGGGATGTGCTGGGGAAGCTGGGCGAGAGCCTGCTGGCCCAGACGGGCATGCCGGCGCTCGCCTCCCTTGCGGCGCAGGCCGCCGGGCTCATACAGGGCGCAGACGGGCTGGAGGATGTGCTGGAGAGCTATCTGACCCGCATGGACCTGTGGATTGAGGGCTACCGGCAAAACGCGGTGCTGGGCAAGCTGCCCGACGGCACCACCACCATGTCGGTCTACTATGACGTGCCGCCTGCGGCCATCAAATCGCAGGCCAAGCAGATGGTGCTGGATCTTTTGAGCGATCAGGTCACGCTCGCGCGTCTTCAGGAGGTAGCAGGGGAGGAAATGTCCCAGCTGCTGCTCAATCCCAACCTGCAAAGCTACTACTTCAGCGCAATCGACGCGCTGCCCCTGGCCTCCAACCTGACCATCGACCGCACGGTCAGCCTGGAGGGGGATACGCTGGAGCTGCACCTGAGCCTGCCGCTCTACGATGCGGAGGGAGGAGAAGTCACCCTGCGTTATGACCGCACGCGCGGCGACGGCGACCTGCCCGACGACAATACCATCACCCTGGAAAGCGGCCTGCGGGCCATCGCTTTGACATACCAGGAATACAGCAGCATGACCGGCGTGCGTGTGATTCAGGGCAGCCTGACCAGCGAGCCGCGGGGGGCGGACGCCTTCACCGTGGAGGACGGCGCGCCGGCCGAGGCGCAAAAGACGCTGGCGCTGTCCTTCAGCCTCAAGCAGGAGGAAAGCGAAACCAAGGACGATGAGCTGCGCGACGTCTACACCTACGACGCCACGCTGCGCCTGGAAAGCGAGGGCGAGGGCGACGCGTATGTGACCATTCCCGCCACGGAGGTCACGGTGTCCTCCTCCTTTGTGAGCAAGGAGCTCAAGTCCGCCGCCACCGATATGGAAGCGACGGTCACTCTGGGGGGTGACGGCTGGGATCAGACCTACACGGTAACCGTCACGGGCCGCAGCCGCCAGAAGTGGGACCCGGAACCGCTGTCTCCGGATCGCGTGTATGTGAGCCAGATGACCGAGGCGGATGTAGCGGCTCTTTTGCCGGGGGCGGCCCTGCACTTTGCGACGCTGATGGGTGAGTACCTGACCGCGGAGCCTGCCGCAGCCGCGACGCCGGAGGCGTCTGCGACTCCTGCGCCCGATGTGTCCGCGCCTGCCGCGGATGCGACGGCGGCCCCCACCACGGATGCGTCCGCGGATGCTGAGCCTGGGGCCGCGGCGGAGGCGGATACGACGGAAGCGCCCGCCCCTGCGACGGAAGCGCCTGCTTCCGTGACAGAGGCCCCTGCTACCGCAACGGACACGCCTGCGGCATAGGATGCGACAAATACATTGCAAAAACAGGGCCGGGGGTTGACAAGACGGCATGGCCGGTTTATAATCCCAGCATACAGCAACGGCGCTGTGGATAACCCGTTATCCATTGGCGCCGTTTTTGTATAGAGTTCCGGTATGGCACATTGAGAGGGAAGGGGCTGTCTTTATGGAAAACCTGAGCGAGCTTTTTGGGCAATACGCCTTTAACGACAGCATGATGCAGAAGCGTCTGCCCAAGGAAACCTATAAAGCCTTAAAGCGCACCATTGAGCAGGGACGTTCCCTGGACCCTGCGGTGGCTGGCGTGGTGGCCAACGCCATGAAGGACTGGGCGTTGGAAATGGGCGCGACGCACTATACGCACTGGTTCCAGCCCATGACGGGCGTGACCGCCGAGAAGCACGACGCGTTTATCACACCGCTCAAGGATGGCAAGGTTCTTCTGGAGTTTGGCGGCAAGGAACTGGTGCGCGGCGAGCCGGACGCCAGCTCGTTCCCCTCCGGCGGCCTGCGCGCTACCTTTGAAGCCCGCGGCTACACCGCCTGGGACCCCACCAGCTACGCCTTCATCAAGGAAGGCACGCTGTGCATCCCCACGGCATTTTGCTCCTATGGCGGCCAGGCGCTGGACAAAAAGACCCCGCTGCTGCGCTCCATGCAGGCGCTCAACAAGCAGGCGCTGCGCATCCTGCGGCTGTTTGGCAATACGGAGGCCGTGCGCGTGTTCCCCACGGTGGGCCCGGAGCAGGAGTATTTCCTGGTGGATAAGGAGGTCTACCGCAAGCGCCCCGATCTGGTGGTGACGGGCCGCACCCTCTTTGGCGCCAAGCCTCCCAAGGGCCAGGAGCTGGAGGATCATTACTTTGGCGTCATCAAGCCGCGCGTTCAGGCTTTCATGAAGGATCTGAACACCGAGCTGTGGAAGCTGGGAATCCTGGCCAAGACCGAGCACAATGAGGTGGCTCCCGCTCAGCATGAGATGGCGCCCATTTTCACCACCGTTAATATCGCTGCGGACCATAACCAGCTCACCATGGACATCATGAAGAAGGTAGCCGACCGCCATGGTATGGTGTGCCTGCTGCACGAAAAACCCTTCGAGGGCGTCAACGGAAGCGGCAAGCACAACAACTATGCCCTGAGCACCGATACCGGCGTCAACCTGCTGGACCCCGGCGACACTCCCAGTGAAAACGCCCAGTTCCTCGTATTCCTCAGCGCCATCATCGCCGCAGTGGATGACTATCAGGATCTGATGCGTGTGGCTGTGGCCAGCGCGGGCAACGATCACCGTCTGGGCGCCAACGAGGCACCGCCTGCGATTATCTCCATCTTCCTGGGCGACGAGCTCAACGAGATCATCGAAAGCATCGTCAATGCCAGCAAATATGAGGCCCACGAGCGCGATCAGATGAAGCTGGGCGTACACATTCTGCCCCGCTTCCCCAAGGATTCCACGGACCGCAACCGCACCTCGCCGTTTGCCTTCACGGGCAACAAGTTCGAGTTCCGAAGCCTGGGCAGCGCGCAATCCATCTCCGGCCCCAACGTCATCCTGAACACCGCCATCGCAGATACCCTGATGAAGATGGCCGATGAGCTTGAGGGCGCCGAGGATATGACCACCGCTGTGGACGCGTTGATCCGCAAGACGCTCAGCGCCCATATGCGCATCATCTTCAATGGCAACGGCTATGACCAGGCGTGGGTGGAGGAGGCCAAACGCCGCGGGCTGCTCAACCTGCCCACCACGGTGGATGCGCTGCCCTACTATGTGGCTCCCAAGAACATCGCGCTGTTTGAGCGGCAGAAGGTCTTTACCCGCGAGGAGGTAGAAAGCCGCTACGAAATCAAGATGGAGACCTATATCAAGGTGATTGATATCGAGGCCCTCAGCACGATTGACATCTCCCGCCATCTGATTTTGCCCGCCGCCATCGCCTATGCCAAGGATGTGGCCGCGACCATAAACATGAAGAAGAGCGTCGCTCCCGAACTGGAAGCCGAGGCGGAGAAGGCGCTGCTCTCCAACCTGACTGCGCAGACCAACGCCCTCTACAAGGCCACCGACCGGCTCGAAGCTGTGCTCAAGGCCGGTGACGAAGGCGCAGACATGCTTGAACGCGCCCGCTACACCCGTGACAAGGTCATCACCGCCATGGATGAGGTGCGTGCCGCCGGCGATGCGCTGGAAGGCATCGTGGGCAAGAGCTACTGGCCCATGCCCACTTACCAGGATCTGCTTACGAGCGTGTGATGTGATTTGAGACGTGCCGCATTGGCGCGGCACGTCCCGGTACTTCCCTTCTACAATTCCAAGCCTCCATGCGCTATACCTGCGTTCAATGACGAGCGCATGGCGGGCTTGGTTTTTTGTACCCTTTTTTCAGGAGAACCGGCGCCCGGCGCGCCGTTTCCAATCACAATCGGGAGGGGTTGCTTATGACGGCTGAAATCATGGATTATGTCAACGAGAATGTCTACGGCATCTGGTTTCTGATTGGCGCGGCTCTGGTCTTTTGGATGCAGGCAGGGTTTGCAATGGTCGAAACAGGCTTCACCAGGGCAAAGAACGCGGGCAACATCCTGATGAAGAACCTGATGGACTTTTGCATCGGCACCATCGTGTTCATCCTCATCGGCTTTGGGTTTCTGCTGGGCGAGGATCTGCTGGGCCTGATCGGCAAGCCCGGCTTTGATATCTTCACGGCCTATGAGAACTTCGACTGGTCCAACTTCGTCTTCAACCTTGTTTTCTGCGCCACGGCGGCTACCATTGTTTCCGGCGCGATGGCTGAGCGGACCCGGTTCCTTTCATACTGTATTTATTCCGCAGTCATCTCCGCGCTGATCTACCCCATTGAGGCACACTGGGTCTGGGGCGGCGGCTGGCTTGCGCAGATCGGTTTCCATGACTTTGCGGGTTCTGCGTGCATCCATATGGTCGGCGGCCTGTGCGCGTTCATCGGCGCGTGGATGCTCGGGCCCCGCATCGGCAAGTTTGTGAAAAACAAGGAGGGCAAGGTCGTCAAGGTCAACGCGTTCCCCGGACATAACCTGCCCATCGGCGCGCTGGGCGTGTTTATCCTGTGGCTGGGCTGGTATGGCTTCAACGGCGCTGCCGCTACCTCGGTGCCCGAGCTGGGCTCCGTCTTCCTGACCACCACGGTCGCTCCCTCTGTGGCCACGGTCGTGTGCATGATCGTTACCTGGATCAAGTACGGCAAGCCCGATGTTTCGATGTGCCTGAATGCCTCGCTGGCCGGCCTGGTGGCCATCACCGCCGGATGTGATGTGACGGACGCTCTCGGCGCCATCGTGATCGGCGGAGTCGCCGGCGTGCTGGTGGTTTTCGGCGTCTGGCTGCTGGACCATAAGCTGCATGTGGACGACCCGGTGGGCGCGGTTGCGGTGCATTTGATGAACGGCGTATGGGGCACCCTGGCGGTAGGTCTGTTTGCCACTCCCACGGCGCCTGCGTTTGCCCGTGGCTTCGGCGACGGCGTGACCTTCGGCGCCAACCAGATCATGGGTGCAGGACTGTTTTACGGCGGCGGCTTCACGCTCCTGGGAATCCAGATCATAGGCGTGGCGGCGATTCTGGCCTTCACGGCCGTGACCATTACGCTGTCCTTCCTTGCAATCCGTGCGACGGTGGGCCTGCGCGTGAGCGAGCAGGAGGAAATCGTCGGACTGGATGTGGAGGAACACGGACTGGTATCGGCCTATGCGGGCTTTATGCCTGTCATCGGCAGCGATGTGCCGATGGGTGCGCCGGCTGAACTTCCCGGCGTCAAGCCGGCGGCCAAGGATGAAGCGGTGCCTGTGGCCGATTACTCCACCGGCTCCAATGACAAGGTCAAGATGAGCAAGGTCACCATCGTGACCAAGCAGAGCATGTTTGAACGCCTCAAGTCCGCCATGGATGAGATCGGCGTAACGGGCATGACGGTGACGCAGGTCCTTGGATGCGGCATGCAGAAAGGACGTCCGGAATACTACCGCGGCGTTGAGATGGAAACCAGCCTGCTGCCCAAGATCGAAGTGGACATCGTGGTGTGCAAGATCCCGGTGCGCACCGTGATTGACGCAGCCAAGAATGCTCTGTATACCGGCCATATCGGCGACGGCAAGATCTTTGTCTACGATGTCGAACAGGTCGTAAAGGTGCGTACAGGCGAAGAAGGGTACGATGCCTTGCAGGATGTGGAATAAACCTCGCGTTTAAGCGCATGACGGGGGCCCAAAGCACGGCATGAGGCCGACGGGGGACTTTGGGCAGAACCGTCTGACCGGCTCCTTACGCTCATCCTTTTCGGATGAGCGGGAGCCGGTTTTTGCTGCGTGGAAAGCGGAGGCCGATGATGGGCAAGAGTGCTTCGACCAACGCCTGATGAAATAATTGACAATCCATGATTTTTTACTACAATAGAGAAAAGCCAAACGCAAAGGAGAAAAAGTATGCCTTGTCAAAGCGGAATCGCCCTGTTGATACGCCGTATACGCAGGCCGGTATGGGCGGCGACGGTATCGGCCTTCGGGATCGGAATGCTGACCTATCTGTTTGCCCTTACCAACACGCTGTTTTTGACGGGGGACGCCCTGAACAATGTGTACTTTGACGGCAATCTCCTGTGGATTGGCCGCTGGAGCAGCCAGTGGCTCTCGTCCCTGAGCACGAGCTATACGATGCCCTATGTAAACGGACTGCTGATGATCGTCGCAGTAGCGGCGCTCTCGGGCATGCTGGTATCCGTGTTTGAGATCCGTTCAACCGTGCTGGCCGTGGTCAGCTCGGCCGTGCTGATGTGCTTTCCGACCGTAAGCGCGACGTTGGGTTTTCTGCACAATGCAGATGCGTATATGCTGGCTGCGATGCTGGCGACACTGGCCCTTTTGCTGCTGGAAAAGATCCGCTGGGGCCTGCTGCCCGCTGTGGTGCTGATCGCCGTGGCTACAGGCACCTATCAGGCGTGTGCGACCTTTGTGCTTGGGATGATGTTTGTCCGCGGCATGCAGCTGATGATCTGCAGGCCGGATGTCGGCGCCAAAGCGCTGCTGCTGCGCGCCGGACGGTATGCGCTGTGCCTGGTGCTCGCCGTTTCCCTGTACTACGTCGTGCTGCTGGCCATGACGGGAGGAGGACAGGATGCCGTAGGGGACTATCAGTCCGTCATGAAGGCGGCCTCGTTGGAGACGCTCGCGGCGCTTCCCCGGAACCTGGCGGGATGCTATCAGGACTTCTGGCAGGCCGTAGGACCGCTTTCCACAGAGGAAGGATGCCAGATGGGAAGCTGGCCCAATCATGTATTCATCGCGCTGGAGCTGCTTATGGCGTGCGTGTCGTTCTGGGCGCTACAGGGCAGGAAGCCCCTCCGCTTTCTGGCGATGCTGGCCCTGTGTGCGCTGGCGCCCTTCTTCCTTTGCGCGATCCGCATCTTTGCGCCCGACAAGGTGTACAGCCTGATGACCTATAGCGTGGCGGGGACCTATCTCATTGGCATTGTGCTGATGGACTCTCTGCCGGAGACCCTGGAAAAGCTGAAGGACCGCAGCGCCGGCCGCGCGGCAGGCAGAGCGCTGGCCGCCGCAAGCTGGGCGATGCTGGCCTGCCTGGTCGTGTGCGTGTATTCGTGGTCGATAGATGCGAATGTAAAATTCCACAAGGCCAAGCTGGATTATGAAAACATGTACGCGCAGTGCGCCACCTTTCTGGCGCTTGCGGAGGCCAACGAGGAATATGTGCAGGGCATGCCGGTACTTGTGATCGGCGACAGCTCCTATGCGTCTGGCAGAGGCCAGCCGGCCATGCACGAAACCAAGATGTACTATACCTTTATGAAGTATTGTCTGAATGTGGATATGCCCTTTGGAACGGCCAACGAGATCCGGGATCAGGCACGCATGATTGAGGATACGGAGGATTTCGTGCTGATGTCCTGCTACCCGAACGAAGGATGCGTACAGGCCATTGGGGACGCTATGGTAATCAAGCTCAGCGAGCAAATCTATTGAGGCACTGGAGGGCGCGCTGCCGGCATGCGCCTGTTGAAAGGCGCGGAGACGGCTTTTTTCGGTCGGCATCCCAAGAAAGAAAAACCATTCTCTGATCGTTGGATGAATGTGGGAATCCTATCCGGGTTCATCCTGCAAGGAGGAGAGTGGACATGCGCAAAATGATGGGATGGCTGATCGCACTGCTCATGATGTGCGGCAGCGCCGTTGCAGAGCAGGCAGCGCTGCCCTGGTCGATGACGTGGGAAACCACGCCCGCCGGATGTGTACAGGCGCTGGAGGCCAACATGGGCGAAGGCTGCACGATTGTCGCCCTGCGGGACGGCAGTGTGCAGATCGACCTGACGACCCGGCAGGGGGAGTACAGCGTGAGCTTCCGGGCGGTCTTTGATGGAGGAAGGACAAGGGAACAAATCGACTCCGTAACGCTGAACGAGCTGGCGGATGAGGCGTTGCGGCTCTCGTGGGTGGCGATTGATTTTGCCCCCGCAGGGGAGGAACAAAGCTCCGATTGGGGTGCCGCCATGGAGATGTACCGGGCCCTCTATGATCGTTTTGTGCAGGAATTCGGCGAGCAGGCGATCAAACGGGTCTACCTGTCGGCCCCACATAGCGGGGGTCGCATGTCCCATCGCTCAGAGCGCGGACCTGACGGCCTGCCGGACTGGGATGCGCTCCGGCGGGACTGGAACATGGACAGCGAGACTTGCGACGCACTGTGGCTGATAGCGGGAGACGATCACGCCAGCTGTCGTCTGTACGCCACATTCGGGGAAGCAGGAACAGGAAACGGCTGGCTGTGGCGCGCCTCCTGCTACTTTACCCGCGAGAGGCAGGCGGCTGCCTTTGAGCAATACAAGGCGGGGGGCATCGGAGCCATGGAGGCGGCAGCCATTGGCCGCCAGGCGGCGCTGGAAGATACCGGAATGACGGAGGCGGACTTCATCGCCTATTACCGTGATCCGGACGTGTGGCAGTATGACGGACTGGACAGATACGTTCTCTACGTCTTTGCGCGAAGCGCGGACAAGCATGATGGCGACAGCCGCGTGTACCAGATTGGCATAGATCCGTATACAGGCGCGGTGCTCAGCCTGGAATGGACCGACGGAGTGGGCTAAACAATGGGCAGCCCCGGCAGCATTCAAGCGCTGCCGGGGCTCTTTTGTCCGATTATTTTTTTGCCGCGCGGGCCAGGATTGGCGCAAGGAATTGTCCTGTATAGCTTTCGGGGACCTTGGCCACCTTTTCCGGCGTACCCTGGCACACGACGGTGCCGCCCCCGTCGCCGCCTTCGGGACCCAGATCGATCAGGTAGTCGGCGGTCTTGATGACATCCAGATTGTGCTCGATGACCAGCACGCTGTTGCCCGCCTCCACCAGTCGCTGGAGCACGTCGATGAGCTTTTGCACGTCGGCCATGTGAAGCCCGGTGGTGGGCTCGTCCAGCAGGTAGAGGGTACGGCCCGTAGCGCGGCGGCTGAGCTCGGTAGCGAGCTTGATGCGCTGGGCCTCGCCGCCGGAAAGCTGGGTGCTGGGCTGGCCCAGCTTGATGTAATCAAGCCCCACGTCATAGAGGGTCTGGAGCTTTTTGACGATGGGCTCATGGTTTTCAAAGAAGCCCAGCGCCTCCTCCACGGTCATCTCCAGCACCTCGTGGATGTTCTTGCCCTTGTAGCGCACATCAAGGGTTTCGCGGTTGTAGCGCGCACCCTTGCACACGTCGCACGGCACGTAGATGTCCGGAAGGAAGTGCATCTCGATCTTGAGCAGACCATCGCCGCCGCAGGCTTCGCAGCGGCCGCCCTTGACGTTGAAGCTGAAGCGGTTTTCCTTGTAGCCGCGGGCCTTGGCGTCGGGCGTCATGGCAAAGACGCGGCGCACCAGATCGAACAGACCGGTGTACGTGGCGGGGTTGGAGCGCGGCGTGCGGCCGATGGGGCTCTGATCGATGGCGATGATCTTGTCCAGCTGTTCCACGCCCTCCATGCGGTCAAACTTGCCCGCACGCGTCTTGGCACGGTTGAGCACCTTCGCCAGGTGCTTGTAGACAATCTCGTTGATGAGGCTGGACTTGCCCGACCCGCTTACACCTGTAACGCAGCAGAATACGCCCAGGGGCAGCTTTACGTCGATGTTTTTCAGGTTGTTTTCCTTCGCGCCCCGCACCGTGAGCCAGCCGGACGGCTTGCGCCGCTTTTTCGGCACAGGAATGGACAATTTGCCGCTGAGATACTGGCCCGTGAGGGAGCGGGGATTGGCCAGAATCTCGTCGATGGTGCCCTCTGCGGTGATCTCGCCGCCGTGGATGCCTGCGCCGGGTCCCACGTCCACGATGTAGTCAGCGGCGTACATGGTGTCCTCGTCATGCTCCACCACGATCAGCGTATTTCCCAGATCGCGCAGGCGCTTGAGCGTAGCCAGGAGCTTTGCGTTATCGCGCTGATGCAGGCCGATGGAGGGCTCGTCCAGGATGTAGAGCACGCCCATCAGGCTGGAGCCGATCTGCGTGGCCAGGCGGATGCGCTGTGCTTCGCCGCCGGAGAGGGTGGCCGCCGCGCGCGACAGCGTGAGGTAGGACAGGCCCACGCTGTCCAGAAAGCCCAGGCGTGAGTCAATCTCGCGCAGAATCTGCGAGGCGATCATGCTGTCCTTTTCGCTCAGGTGCAGATCCTTGAAGAAGGCGCGCGCCGCCGATACGCTCAGGTCGCACAGCTCGCTGATGTTCATGCCGCCCACCGTCACGGCCAGCACTTCGGGGCGCAGACGGCGCCCGCCGCAGGCGCGGCAGCTGTCTGTGACCATGTACTCCTCATACGCGGCCTTCATGGACTCGCTGGTGGTCTCGCGGTAGCGGCGATTGAGGGAGGTAATCACGCCCTCAAAGGTGGTCTGATACTGCCCCTTTCCATGGGCGCTCTCGTATTCGATGGTGATTTTGTCGTTGGAACCGTAGAGCAAAATGTCCAGGATCTTGGGCGGCAGATCGCGCACCGGCGTATCCAGGCTGAAGCCATACAGATCGGCCAGCGCCCGGAAATAGCTCATGGCCATGCTGTTTTTGTCCATGGTATTCCAGCCCATGGCCTGCAGCGCACCCTGATTAAGGCTCAAGTCCGGGTTGGGGATGACGGTTTCCGGGGAGATGCGCATCACCGTGCCCAGACCGCCGCATTCAGGACAGGCCCCAAAGGGGCTGTTGAAGCTGAACATGCGGGGCGAGAGCTCCTCGATGGACACGCCGCACTCCGGACACGCGTAGTTCTGGGAAAACAGCAGCGTCCCCTTGTCAAACAGGTCCACCAGCACCAGACCGCCGCTTTCCCCGGCGGCGGTCTCCATGCTGTCAGCCAGGCGCTGACGGAACTCGTCCGAGGGGCGCACGATCAGACGGTCCACCACGATTTCAATGTCGTGCTTTTTCTTTTTGTCCAGCTGCGGCGTATCATCCAGCTCGTAGAGCTCGCCGTCGATGCGCACGCGCACAAAGCCGCGCTTCTGCGCGTCTTCCAGAATCTTGGTGTGCTCGCCCTTGCGCGCGCGGACCACAGGCGCGAGCAGCTGCAGCCGCTGCCCCTCCGGATACGCCATCACCTGATCGGCCATCTGGTCGATGGTCTGCTGGCGGATCTCGCGGCCGCATTTGGGGCAGTGAGGCACGCCCACGCGCGCATAGAGCAGGCGCAGATAGTCGTAGATTTCAGTTACGGTGCCCACGGTGGAACGGGGATTTCGCGCCGTGGTCTTCTGGTCGATGGAAATGGCGGGGGACAGACCCTCAATGGAGTCGATATCCGGCTTTTCCATCTGCCCCAAAAACATGCGCGCATAGGAGGAAAGGCTCTCCACATAGCGGCGCTGTCCCTCGGCGTAAATGGTGTCAAAGGCCAGGCTGGTTTTGCCGGACCCGCTCAGGCCCGTGAACACCACCAGCTTGTTGCGCGGGATTTCCAGTGTGACGTTTTTCAGATTATGTTCGCGCGCGCCGCGAACGATGAGCTTGTCCTGCAAGGAATAGATCGTCCTCTCTGCCTTTATCGGCGGGCTGGGATCAGCGCACCTCGATCAGCTCGTACTCCAGCGAGCCTACGCCCAGCTTGGCGGCATGTTCCACGCCGGAACGCCAGTTGGTGTAGGGGTGCGTATCGTTGAAGATGTCGCCGGTGCGGTTCTTACGGTCGGTCAGGAAGGTGCCGGGCAGCGGCTCCATGCGGTTGCAAGCGTCCGCGCAGGCCACGTCCAGCGCCACGGGGTCGAAGCTGGCAAACATGCCCACGTCTGCAATGATGGGCGTATCGTTTTCCGGGTGGCAGTCGCAATAGGGCGATACGTCCATTACCAGCGAGATGTGGAAGTTGGGGCGGTCTTTGATAACGGCCCAGGCATATTCGGCAATCTTGCAGTTGAGCACGTCGTTGGAGCTGTCCGGCCCTTGGATGGCGCCCCGGTCACGGCACGCGCCTACGCAGCGGCCGCAGCCCACGCACTTGTCATGGTCGATGGTGGCACGCCGGTGGCCTTTTTCTCCGCTGAAGCTGATGGCTCCATGGGCACATTGACGGGCGCACATGCCACATCCGATGCACTTGTCGTGGTCCACCACGGGCTTGCCGTCACAGTGCATGGCGCGCTTGCCTGCCGTGGAACCAAGGCCCATGCCCAGATTCTTCAGTGCGCCGCCAATGCCCGTGCCTTCGTGACATTTGAAGTGGGTCAGGCTGATGACGGCATCCGCGTCCATGGCCGCGCGGCCAATGAGCGCCTCCTTGCAGTATTCCCCGTCGATGGGTACGGAAACATGGTCATTGCCCAGAAGGCCATCGGCGATGATGACATGGCAGCCGGTTTGAAGAGGGCCAAAACCATTTTCAAAGGCGGCGGTCAAATGATCCAGCGCATTGCGGCGCATGCCGGTGTACAGAGTGTTGCAGTCCGTCAGGAAGGGGCGAGCGCCCATATCCTTGAGCGTATCCACCACAACCTTGGCATAGTTGGGACGCAGGAAAGCCAGGTTGCCCGGCTCGCCAAAGTGCATTTTGATGGCGGTGAACTTGCCGTCCAGCGGCATGCTGGTCATACCGGCCGCCTCGATGAGATGGCGCAGCTTCTGAAGAACGTTCCGGTCGGGTTTGGCGCGAAAATTGGTAAAATAAACCTTGGATTTTTCCATGGATAGCCACCTCCGGCAGAATACGAAAACACGTTCGCCTTTGCATTGTAGCATAGTTTCCAGTCAGCCGCAAGATGGGCGCAGGATATCTGATGGCGGAAAATCTGTTTTTTGGGAATAGAAGATTTGTGAACGGACAGTGAGATGAGAAGCATAATATATAAAAGGAAAGCATCTGAATCCAGCGGAGCATAATGAAGGGGTAAGCTGATAAAGAGACACACACGGAAGCGTGTTCATTTCGTGTGTAAAACAGGACGGCGCCACCGTGCTTTGCGGCCCAAAAATTCAAAAAATTTTAGCAAAACCCTTGCATTTGGGGACGTTTTGTTTTATACTACTGAAGCTGTCTGTTTAGGGATGAAGCGGTAAGTTGCCGCCATGGCCATGGCGGGTAATTATCGTGGACCAGCCCGGAAATCGGGCGACGGACTTGAGACATCGCGCGGGGCGCGATCCGCGGCCAGGGCCTGAGCGCTCTCACGGCGAGGGCCCGAAGCGGAATAAGGAAGGCGAGGGTTGCCTCGCCTGCTTACAAGCGGCCGATGGACACACCCGGGGCGGTGTACTTGAGACGAATCAAGGAGGAACGAAAATGGCCAACCAGAAAATCCGTATCAAGCTGAAGGCTTACGAGCACAACCTGATCGATCAGTCCTCCGAGCGGATCGTGGAAACCGCGAAGCGGACGGGCGCGAAGGTTTCGGGCCCCATTCCCCTGCCGACGGAAAAGGAGATCGTGACCATTCTGCGCGCGCCCCACAAGTACAAGGATAGCCGCGAGCAGTTTGAGATGCGCACCCACAAGCGCCTCATCGATATTCACAATCCCAACCCCCGCACGGTCGATGCCATGATGAAGCTGGATCTTCCTGCCGGCGTCGAAATCGAAATCAAGCTCAATAACTAATGCAGGAGGTACGACATCATGAAGAAAGCGATCGTAGGTAAGAAGATCGGCATGACGCAGGTTTTCACCGATGACGGCCGCCTCGTGCCCGTGACTGTGGTGGAGGCCGGCCCCTGCAAGGTCGTGCAGAAGAAGACCACCGAGTCCGACGGTTACGACGCCGTGCAGGTCGGCTTTGACACCTATGCGGAAAACCGCGCCAAGAAGCTGGTCAACAAGCCCCTCACGGGCCATTTCAAGAAGGCCGGCGTGGCCCCCACCCGTTACCTGCGCGAGTTCCGCCTGGATAACGTGGCCGAGCTGGAAGTGGGCAACGAGCTGACCGTTTCTCAGTTTGAGGCTGGCGAAAAGATCGACGTCAGCGGCGTGAGCAAGGGCCACGGCTTCACCGGCGCCATCCAGCGCTGGAATCAGCATACCGGCCCCATGGCCCACGGCTCCAAGTATCACCGTGGCGTGGGCTCCATGAGCGCCAACTCCGATCCCTCCCGCGTGTTCAAGAACAAGCACATGCCCGGCCATTACGGCGTGGAGCGCGTGACCGTCCAGAACCTGGAGATCGTCCGGGTGGACGCCGAGCGCAACCTGCTCCTCATCAAGGGCGCGGTGCCCGGCCCCAACGGCGGCCTTCTGCTGGTGCGCAACACCTGCAAGGCTTAACGGCGCCACACATTGGGAAATGTAAGTACCCTTTTATGAAGGAGGAAATCAACACCATGCCTAAGACTTCTTTGTATAACATGGAAGGCGCGGCCATTGGCGAAGTGGAGCTGAGCGAGGAGCTCTTTGCCGCTCCCATCAACACCGCCGCTATGCATCTGGTCGTCCGCTCCATTCTGGCCAATCAGCGCCAGGGCACGCAGAGCGCCCTCACCCGCGGCGAGGTCCGTGGCGGTGGCCGTAAGATCTACCGCCAGAAGGGCACCGGCAATGCACGTCACCATGGCAACCGCGCTCCGCAGTTCCGTCACGGCGGCGTCGTCTTTGCGCCCAAGCCCCGCGACTATGTCATCAACGTGCCCAAGAAGATCCGCCGCCTGGCCTTCAAGAGCGCCATGACCTCCAAGCTCAACGCCGGCGAGATCATCGTGGTGGACGAAATCAAGCTCGCCGAGCCCAAGACCAAGCTCATGGCCAAGGTGCTGGGCAACTTCGACCTCAAGGGCTGGACCATGCTGGTGCTGCCCGGCCGTGACGAAACCCTCGTGCGCGCCTCCGGCAACATCGAAAAGCTCCAGACTTCCTACGTCAACACCCTCAACGTGTACGATATCCTGAAAGCCGGCAAGATCATCCTCACCAAGGATGCTCTCAAGGGCGTAGAGGAGGTTTACGCATGAAAAATCCCCATGACGTCATCCTGCGCCCCGTTCTGACCGAAGCGTCCTACGAGGGCATCGCGGACAAGCGCTACGTGTTCGAAGTGCACAAGAGCGCCAACAAGACCGAAATCAAGCTCGCGCTTGAGGCCATCTTCAAGGATATCAAGGTCGAGAAGGTCAACACCCTGCGCACCATCGGCAAGATCAAGCGCCAGGGCCGCACCTCCGGCCGCACCCCGGAGATCAAAAAGGCCTATGTGACCCTCACCAAGGACTCCAAGCCCATCGAGTTCTTTGAAGGCATGGCTGACTAATAGCAGGGAGGACAAGACACGATGGCTATTCGAGTTTATAAGCCGACCTCGCCCGCCCGCCGTTTCATGTCGGTGCTGACGTACGAGGAGATCACCACCAACAAGCCGGAAAAGAGCCTGCTTGAGTGCAAGAAGAAGAACGCCGGCCGCAACAAGCAGGGCAAGATCACCGTACGCCACCAGGGCGGCGGCAACAAGGTCAAGTACCGCATCATCGATTTCAAGCGCAATAAGCTGGACATCCCCGCCAAGGTCGCTACCATCGAGTACGACCCCAACCGCTCGGCCTTCATCGCCCTGCTGAACTATGCGGACGGCGAAAAGCGCTACATCCTGGCTCCTCTGGGCCTGAACGTGGGCGACACGGTCATCTCCAGCGCCAATGCCGACATCAAGCCCGGCAATGCGCTGCCCATCTCCGCTATCCCCGTCGGCACCTTGATCCACAACCTGGAGATCAAGCCCGGCCGCGGCGGCCAGATGGTCCGCTCCGCCGGCATGAGCGCGCAGCTCATGGCCAAGGAAGGCCAGTACGCGCAGGTCCGCCTGCCCAGCGGCGAGGTGCGCAAGGTGCCCATGAACGCCATGGCCACCATCGGCACCGTGGGCAACACCGATCACGAGAACGTGCGCATCGGCAAGGCTGGCCGCAAGCGCCACATGGGCGTTCGGCCCACTGTGCGCGGCGTCGTCATGAACCCCTGCGACCACCCGCACGGCGGCGGCGAGGGCAAGAGCCCCGTCGGCATGCCCGCCCCTGTGACCCCGTGGGGCAAGGTTGCGCTGGGACTTAAGACCCGCAAGCACAAGAAGTACTCCAACAAGATGATTGTGAAGCGCGCGGGCAAGTAAGCCCATGCATCCAAGGAAGGAGGAAGCCTCTCAATGAGCCGTTCCGTCAAGAAGGGACCTTTTGTAAACGAAGCGCTGATGAAGCGTATCGTTGAAATGAATAACACCGGCAAGAAGGCGGTCGCCAAGACCTGGTCCAGGTCCTCCACCATCTTCCCGGATTTCGTGGGCCACACCATCGCCGTCCATGACGGCCGCAAGCATGTGCCCGTCTACATCACCGAGGACATGGTCGGCCACAAGCTGGGCGAGTTCGCCCCCACCCGCACGTATCGCGGTCACGCCGGCGAAAAGGCCACCGGCAAAAAGTAAGCGGAAGGAGTGAGTTTCCATGGCAACCAATACCCAGAAGAAGGCGCAAGCCCACATGGCGGCCCGCGATACTCGTCCCGCCGCTCATGCCAAGTACGTGCGCATCTCTTCCCGCAAGGTCAAGATCGTCATTGACCTCATCCGCGGCAAGAATGTGGACGACGCGCTCGCCATCCTTCAGTACACCCCCAAGGCCGCCGCTCCCGTGGTGCATAAGCTGCTTTCCAGCGCCATCGCCAACGCGGTCAACAACAACGAGATGGACCGCAAGGCCCTCTACGTTGCGGAAATCTACGCCAACCCCGGCCCCACGCTCAAGCGCTACGTTGCCCGCTCCCGCGGCAGCGCGTCCCCCGTTCTCAAGCGCACCAGCCACATCAGCGTGGTGCTGGACCAGAAGTAATCCAAGGGAGGTTTATCAATGGGACAGAAAGTAAATCCCCACGGCGCTCGCGTTGGCGTGATCTTCAACTGGAGCACCCGCTGGTATGCCGGCAAGAAGGATTTCGCGAACAACCTCGTTGAGGATTACAAGCTCCGCGAAATGCTCAAGAAGAAATACTACGCCACCGGTATCAGCCATATCGATATCGAGCGCAGTGCCAACCGTGTGACCATCAACATCTTCACCGCCAAGCCCGGCATGATTATCGGCCGCGGCGGCGCGGGCATCGAGGCGCTCAAGAAGGACATTGAAGCCTTCCTGGGCCGTCCCGCCAACATCAACATCATGGAGATCAAGGTGCCCGACACCAACGCCCAGCTTGTGGCCGAGAACATCGCCCAGCAGCTGGAGAAGCGCATCTCCTTCCGCCGCGCCATGAAGCAGAGCCTGCAGCGCGCCATGCGCGCCGGCGCCAAGGGCATGAAGACCACCGTGAGCGGCCGTCTGGGCGGCGCTGATATCGCCCGTACCGAGCACTATCACGAGGGCTCCATCCCCCTGCAAACGCTTCGCGCCGACATCGACTACGGCTTCGCCGAAGCCAAGACCACCTATGGCCGCTTGGGCGTCAAAGTCTGGGTGTACAAGGGACAGCGTCTTCCCAAGCCCAAGAAAGCGCCGGTCGCCGCCAAAACCGAAGGAGGCAAATAAGCTATGTTGATGCCTAAGAGAGTGAAACGCCGTCGCGTGTTCCGTGGCCGTATGAAGGGCAAGGCCATGCGCGGCAACTTCCTGGCCTACGGCGATTTCGGCCTGGTCGCCACCGAGCCCAGCTGGATCACCTCCCAGCAGATCGAGGCGGCCCGTATCGCCCTGACCCGTTATACCAAGCGCGGTGGTCAGGTGTGGATCAAGATTTTCCCCGACAAGCCCGTCACCGAAAAGCCCGCTGAGACCCGCATGGGTTCCGGCAAGGGTTCTCCCGAGTACTGGGTGGCGGTGGTCAAGCCCGGCCGCGTTCTCTTCGAGATCGCCGGCGTACCTGAGGATGTGGCGCGCGAGGCCCTGCGTCTGGCCTCCCACAAGCTGCCCCTCAAGACCAAGATCCTCGCGCGTGAGGACAACAAAGAAGCGGGTGGTGAAGCACAATGAAGGCTAAGGAGCTAAGAGCCATGAACAAGACCGAGCTTGAGAACAAGGTCGGAGAACTGAAGGCGGAGCTGTTCAACCTTCGTTTCCAGCTTGCCACCGGTCAGTTGCAGAACACTACGGTCATCGCCAGCACCAAGCGCGATATCGCCCGCTGCATGACCATCCTTCGCGAGCAGGAACTCAAGGACGCCCGCTAAGGGCCTAAGTAAATGAAGGAGGCAACCGCTTCAATGTCTGAGCAGAGAGGACTTCGCAAGACCCGCGAGGGCGTGGTCGTCAGCGACAAGATGGACAAGACCATCGTCGTGGAGATCAAGACCCGCGTGCGCCATCCGCTGTATGGCAAAATCATGAACCAGACCAGCAAGCTCAAGGCCCATGACGAAAACAACGAGTGCGGCGTCGGCGATCGCGTGCGCGTGATGGAAACCCGCCCGCTGAGCCACGACAAGCGCTGGCGCTTGGTCGAAATCGTAGAAAAGGCCAAGTAATATACCGCAGCCCTCACAGGCAAAAGGGCCCCGCGCCAAGCCTCTGATGGGCGCTCCGAATCAACAGTCGCGGGAAAGCACCCCGCTTTCCCGATTCCAACAAGGAGGAAAAACCGTATGATCCAGCCGCAAACGCGACTCAAGGTGGCCGACAATTCCGGCGCCAAGGAAATCATGTGCATCCGCGTGCTCGGCGGCTCCCGCAGGAGATACGCCAACATTGGCGATGTGGTCGTGGCTTCCGTCAAGAAGGCCGCGCCCGGCGGTCAGGTGAAAAAGGGCGACGTGGTCAAGGCGGTAATCGTTCGTTCCGCTAAGGGGATCCGCCGTGACGACGGGACCTATATCCGCTTCGACGAGAACGCTGCGGTCATCATCAGAGAAGATAAAAACCCCAGAGGTACCCGTATCTTTGGACCGGTTGCGAGGGAACTCCGCGAAAAGGAGTACCTCAAGATTTTAAGCCTCGCTCCCGAGGTGCTGTAATGGAGGTGCTCAAAAGTGAATAAGCTTCACGTCAAAAAGGGCGATACAGTCATCGTTCTGTCCGGCAAGGACAAGGGCAAGCAGGGCAAGGTTCTTGAGGTCTCCCCCAAGGAGGGCAAGGTCATCGTCGACCACGTCAACATGATGACCAAGCACGTCAAGCCCCGCAAGATGGGCGATCCCGGCGGCATCGTGAAGGCGGAGGGCGCCATGTATGCCTGCAAGGTCATGCTCGTCTGCCCCAAATGCGGCAAGCCCACCCGGATTGCCCACAAGGTCCTCAACGACGGCAAGAAGGAACGTATCTGCAAAAACCCGAAATGTGGCGAAACTTTTTAAGTAAGGAGGAGAAATCATGGCACGACTCAAGGACCAGTACGTGGGCGAGATCGCTCCCGCGCTGATGAAGAAATTCAGCTATAAATCTGTCATGCAGATCCCCAAGCTTGATAAGGTCGTCATCAATGTCGGCTGCGGCGAGGCGCGGGACAATCCCAAGATCATCGACGCAATCGTTTCTGACCTTTCCAAGATCACGGGCCAGCGCCCGGTCATCTGCAAGGCGAAAAAATCCGTGGCGAACTTCAAGCTGCGTGAAGGCATGAACATCGGCGCGAAGGTCACCCTGCGCGGCGACCGGATGTATGAGTTCGTCGACAGGCTGTTCTCCGTGGCCCTGCCCCGCGTGCGCGACTTCCGTGGGATCAACCCCAACGGCTTTGACGGGCGCGGCAACTACAACATGGGCCTCAAGGAGCAGCTGATCTTCCCCGAGATCGACTACGACAAGATCGACAAGGTCCGGGGCATGGACATCTGCTTTGTCACCACTGCGAAAACCGACGAGGAGTCCCGCGAGCTCTTGACGCTCATGGGCGCCCCATTTGCGAAGTAAGGAGGGAAAACTGTGGCAAAAACATCGATGAAGATCAAGCAGAGCCGCCCGGCGAAGTTCTCCACCAGGGAATACACCCGGTGCAAGATCTGCGGCAGGCCGCACGCTTACCTTCGCAAATTCGGAGTCTGCCGTATTTGTTTCAGGGAACTGGCATACAAAGGGCAGATCCCCGGCGTCAGGAAGGCAAGCTGGTAAAACAAAGCTGAGCGAATAAAGGAGGTTGACGGCATGCATATCACCGATACGATCGCTGACATGCTGACCCGTATCAGAAATGCGAACAGTGCAAAACATGATACGGTCGATATTCCTGCTTCCAACATGAAGAAAGCAATTGCTCAGATTTTGTTGGATGAAGGATATATAAAGAGCTTCACCGTCGTCGAGGACGGCAAACAGGGCACCATCCGCGTTGTCCTGAAATACGGGCAGGGCAAGACCCCGGTCATCCAGGGCCTTCGCAGGGTTTCCAAACCCGGCCTGCGCATCTACACCAGCTGTGAGGATATGCCCCGCGTGATGAAGGGACTCGGCGTTGCCATCCTGTCCACCAACAAGGGCGTTATGACCGACAGGCAGGCTCGCAAAGAGAATGTCGGCGGCGAAGTCCTCGCGTTCATTTGGTAAGGGGGTGCGGTGAAATGAGTCGAATCGGAAGAAAGCCCATCACCGTGCCCACGGGCGTCGACGTCAAAATCGACGGCAGCACGGTTACCGTCAAGGGCCCCAAGGGCACCCTGACCCAGACCTTCCGCCCCGAGCTGGGCATCAAGCTGGAAGGCAGCGAGATCCTCGTGACCCGCCCCAACGACGAAAAGGAGATGCGCAGCCTGCACGGGCTGACCCGCACCCTGGTCGCCAACATGGTGCAGGGCGTCACCGAGGAGTTCAAGAAGGAACTTGAGATCAACGGCGTCGGCTACCGCGCGGCCAAGCAGGGCAAACAGCTCGTCATGACCCTCGGCTACAGCCACCAGGTCTTCATGGAGGACACCGCCGACATCACGATCGACGTCCCCGCGCCCAACAAGATCATCATCCACGGCCCCGACAAGCAGAAGGTCGGCCAGTTCGCGGCGGAAGTCCGCGAGAAGCGCCCGCCCGAGCCGTATAAGGGCAAGGGGATCAAGTATATCGATGAAGTGATCATCCGCAAGGAAGGCAAAGCGGGCAAGGGCAAGAAGTAAAGGAGTGAAGTAACATGGTAACGAAGCCTGACAAGAATGTCGCCAGACTCAAACGGCACAGCAGGGTCAGGGCGAAGATCAGCGGCACGCCTGGCTGCCCTCGTCTTGATGTCTTCCGCTCCGCCAAACACATCTATGCCCAGATCATCGATGACGAAAACGGCGTGACGCTGTGCGCGGCGTCCTCGCTGGACAAGGATTTCGAGGGCAACGGCGGCAACAAGGAAGCGGCCAAGAAGGTCGGCGAAGCGATCGCGAAGAAAGCGGCCGACAAGGGCATTAGCGAAGTGGTGTTCGACCGCGGCGGCTATATCTACCACGGGCGCGTCAAGGAACTGGCGGAAGCGGCCCGTGAAGGCGGCCTCAAATTCTAAAGAAGGAGGGATACTTTTGGCTCAGTTTAATGCGAACAACAATGACGAGCTCAAGGAGCGCGTCGTAGCGATTAACCGCGTTTCCAAAACGGTGAAAGGCGGACGCATCTTCAAGTTCGCGGCCCTCGTGGTTGTCGGCGACGGCAACGGCACGGTCGGCTTCGGCCTGGGCAAGGCCGCCGAGGTGCCCGAGGCGATCCGCAAGGGCATCGAGGAC